>Ga0209232_1000391_pt1 | contig 26930 bp, 50 predicted proteins | sample ETNvirenome_2_60_FD_184066 | JGI IMG/M metagenome (GOLD analysis project Ga0209232, IMG submission 184066) | Marine viral communities from the Pacific Ocean - ETNP_2_60 (SPAdes) (version 2) | ecosystem: Environmental > Aquatic > Marine > Oceanic | place: Pacific Ocean | collected 2013-06-22
GCTGTTGGAGTTTACTAAGGCGTTCTTCTAGAACTTTTGCTTTAGACTCCGATTGCATATGTGCAACAGTTTCTACTACTTCATACACATCAGGATAATCATTTTTAAACTTTTCAAGTTCTTCTACAGTCTTTGGAGCTTTGTATTCAGGTTGTTGAACTTGATTTTTTAACTCTTCTTCTCGTAATCTAAACTCGTTAAGTTTATTATCATAATGTTTTTTTAAATCATCATATCGTTTCTTGTAGTCTGGTTTCTTATAAGGGGTGTCCTTTTTAGATTCCAGTTCTTCTGTTTCAACATTTTCAGGAACTACTGCTTCATTTATGTCATTAGATTTGAATAATTTATTCTTATCTTCTGGCTTTTCAAAGTATAGTCCTTCCGATGATTCAAAAGGTTTTATATCGCCTTCATGCCAAGATTTACTTTTATTATAAGGATTTGGCGTTTCCTCTTTTTGGACTTCATTAGTCATTTTCTTACTCCTAGTCAGGGCTTCATTAACAAGGTAGCTGCGATGTGCACTTGCAGGGCTTGTCTTGTAAAGGTCGCCTTTCGGTTTAAATATAATAGAGTGCCTACGCTAATAGGGTGGCTCTATCGTTTGTTAGCTACGGACATGTCTTTGGTTGGGGTCTAACATCATTTGAGATTTAATATCTTTTGATATTTCATCTTCATCTTCCATCATTCTCCCAGTAGAATCAACTGTTTCCTTCACAACTCTAATTTCCTGTGTAACAGGTTCATTATTTTGCATAGTCATAGTTTCTTCTTCCATAGGACCACCCGTTTGCATTTGTTGTCTTTCATCTGCTCTAGCTTCAGCATCTTTCATCATACGCATCAATTCAGATGCTCCGATTTCTTCTGTAGCTTTTGCAGTAAAGACAAATTCTCCATCAGATAACCTTGCCGGTATACTGTCAGAGACTCCTGAACCCGGTCCTTCAACAGGACCAGACCCAGCAAATTCTGAAGCAACTTCTAATACTTTATCGAATAGCATAGATAGTTGCTCATCTTGTTCTAGTTTTGATGTAAGCATATCTTCTTCATCTTCTGTTAATGCTTCATCAATTATAAAATCTAAATAGTTATCTTCCATTTCTTCATCTGGAAGCATAGGTTGATTCATAGCCATTTGCATTTGGTCATCCATAGACATTGAACCACCTTCTTGTCTTATTTGTCTAACTCCTAACAAAGGATTTTGTTCTTCAGCTAATTCTCTTATTTTATCGCTTATTTCTTTTGTATAAAAATCTTTATCAAAATTTAAACCTAAAGTTTTAGCAACTTTACTTTTATCTTGTATATATAATTGAATGGCTTTGTCTCTGTCTTTTTCATTTTTAACATCTTGCATGGATAATTTAGCCATTCGTAAAATAAATCTATCATTAGAATCTATAAAATCTTCATGTAAATCATATCCACCATCAGCTTTTTTTATTCTTTGTTCTGCCATACTTTTTTCTATAGCATCTTGTCTAGCTTGTTCATAGCCAGATAATTTTCCGTCTTTATCTAAATCACCTTTCATCTTTTCTATTAAGTGCCTCCTTCACCTGCTCCGGCAACTGCTCTAGGAGTACCAGCAAACGCAGTTTCCCCTGCAACCGGCACATTTCCTGTTCCGATGTTGCCACCACCAGTTCCTGTGTCACCAAGTTCTTGAGGTTGTTGAGGTGTTCCTTGTAATCCTGCCATTGGGGATTGTTGACTATCGGGTTGAGTTTCCTCGCCATTGTTTTGTCCAACATTTTGCATTCCTATTATTTGTGCCATGATAGCTGCTTCTTCAGGGTCATTAAGTATTTCCTCTGGGTCTAAGTCTAAACTATAGGCAAGTTCACTAACAAGTTTAGAAATCTTAACAAATGGTGCAATAGCTGGACTTTGTGCAGTTTGTAAGAACATAGTAAGTCTTTGACTTCTAACTTCTTTTTGCATCAAGCTATTTGTACCAGTAGCTTTAATTTCTAAATCTCCTTTAACATCTAGCTCATCTTCTAAAAACTGCATGTTCCATTGAAAATAAGATTCTCCTAAAGGTTTTAATAAAAAGTCATCAAGATTTTTGACAACAGTTTTAATATTTAAACTAGATGCTCCAAGTAACATAGACATACCTGAAGCAGTCCTTGTCATACTTTGAACACCGGTTTGTCCGTGTGAGTAACTTGGTATTCCTGTTTGTTCATCTGCAAGTTGTCTAAACTTGTCAAACATCATTAAGTTTTCTTGTGATGTATTAGGAAACTTTAATCCGTGTATTGCTTGTCCGGGCATTCCTGCTTGTCTTCTAAATATCTTACCCGGATATATTTCCATACTTTGCCCACCAACTAAAGCAGACTCATCTACATCAAATACTAACGAACCTGACATAGCTAAATTATCAATAGCCATTCTTGCATGACCATTCATAATTTGTTGGCTATCATCCATATTTTCTGCTATACCAATACCAAAAAAATTATATGGATTTCTTTCGTATGGGAAAGCATGATATGGTATTCTGTATGGAGTAAATGGGTTAATTACAGCTCTTAGTAATTTATCTCCACATATCCATGCATTTATTTGTACTTCATCTAAATCATCAATCTCATCTGATAATTCTATACCAACTTCTCTTGCATACTCAGCATCCATAATCCCCCAGTATTCAAGAACTTCAAAATTAGTTTGATAATCTTCTTCTGCTCTATTATCATCTTTGATTGCGTACTCGTAATCTTTTTCTACATAGTTAGCACCCATTTGGATAGCTTCACGAATAGCATCTTCATCAAAGTATGGCATATGTCGTAGTTGTCTTAATTGACTACGATTCATTTTATGTCTATGAACAATGTATTCACATTCATCCATAGTAGTAGCTGAAGGGTCTGGATAAAAATCCCAACAACTTACAAACTCTATTCTAGGAACTCTGACTTCTAATGGGTTGTATGTTCTTTCTCCGTCTTCACCTACATCCCACTTATGTAATTTTTTATTAAAGTTAAATGGTCCTTTTACAATCCCTGTACCTAGTAAAGCAGATTCTAAAAGAGCATTTCTTATTTCAGAAGAACCATTTGATTCATCTATTTGGTCATGGATAAGTTTTTCCATTCTCCTTGCAGCTCTTTGTGCAGGATTTAATTCTATTGCTTGTGGATTAGCACTTGCTCCATCTGTCAATATACCAGCATCTTTGGCTTGGTCTTCTAGACTATCTTCAAAGATTCCGTTATAAAAAGATGCACCGGGTTTTAAAGTTCTACCATCACCTTCGTAACCAACATCATAAGGACTATCTATTCTGTTTCCAATATCATCTGGTATAGATGTTTCAATATCAGGTGTTGGATTGTTAATATCAAGATGTGCTATATCAGTTTCGCCTTCTGGCATTTTAGTTTCTGATACACCAATAGGAAACTTACCTGTTCCAAATATAACATCTACTAATTGTCCAAAAGCTGCTAATACTTTTGTTTTAGTTATCTTAACAAATACTCTAGACTTTTCAGATTCTCTAAATTTAACATTCTTAGCATACAAACCTCTGTAGTTTTCATATGCTCTTATCCATCTTTTTTCAGCTATGTCTCTAGAATTTTCTGATTGAGCATATCTGCTTTTGATAATACCAATAAGATTTCTTTGCTGGTCTAACTCTAAACTTAATGTTTTACCAGCTTCACCTTCAACATCTTCATAAATATTGTCAGCATTTAAAAATGTATTCTCTTCCATCTAATATCCAAAATTATTATCTGAAGGTTGATATATGTCTGATTTAATTCTTAACATTCTATCATAAGGATGGTCCATTTTAGGTCTGCTCATTATCATATATCTAAGTGCATCATATGCGTGGTCAGAAGCTTTAGTATCTACATCCTCCGGATTGTTTGCAGATAGTGGAATACCTTGTAATTCTTTTATTAAATTTACACAGTTACTAAATATTTGTAACCTTGGTCTTCCTGCTCCTTCTCGCTGTCTTAGATGCTCGTGTATTTGAGTCTTACCAGCTATCCTATTCTTATCAGCTCTTCTCAATTTATGTCCTCTATTAACAAGTGTTTCACCAATAGTAGGACCTGTATATCCAGTCCTTGCCCATGCAGCAGTATCTAACACACCGGGAATAGACTTAATTTCATTCTCTTCCATTTGTGTTATAGTGTCAGCGAGTGCTTCCCCTGTAAGACCTTTTCTGTATAACTCTCTATATATGATGATGGTCTTATCATCAGGGTCTACAGCACCCCATAGACAACAACTTTCTGCAGCATAACCATAGTCAATCCCTTTTACTCTTTCCCACCAAGCTGGTAATTCAAAAGGTGTTATTACATGCACATCTGGAGAAAACTCTGCAAACGCTGCACCTTCTGCTACATCCCAGTTACCTTCTAACAGTTGTCTTCTTTGAACTGCAGGTAAGGATTGTAACATCCTTTCATATTCACCATCTTCAGCAAGGTAAGGATTGTCCTGTAACAATGCTGGAATAAACTTCCTTGTTAAACCATCTTTGCCTTTAAATGTTTTATTAGGCTCAGATGCTTCTATATATCTTTTCTTTACCCATTGTGCACCTACTCCACCGGGGTTAGCTGTACACCTTAGATATGTTTCTAAGTTTGGATTAGTAGTTCTCAAACGAGAAGCTAAATAATTCCAACCAAACTCTGTAGGTAAATGAGTTATCTCATCAAAACCTATCCAGCTATACGCTTGTCCTTGATACCGATACACATCTGCATCTTTTTCCAAGAATCCAAATTCTATTTTAGCTCCTGAAGGAAAGTTCCAAAGTTTCTCTACTTCTCTAAACTTAGCACCTTTAAATGCTTTTGGATAGAGTTCACGAGACTTATCAATTAATTCTCTTAACTCTGGCATAGACCTTCTTAGTATCAAGGCTCTATGTTCTTTTATGTGGCAATATCGCAATGGGTCAATTAACATTGCAAAACTTTTACCACCACCTGCTGCACCTCCGTAAAGAACATCTTTTTCTGATGCAGCTAAAAAATCTGTTTGAGGACCTTCGTTAGGCATAAATGCCACATAGTCCCCTGTAGTATCTAAATGTTCTTGTATAGAATCAGGTAATACTTTTGTTTCTGATTCTGTTAAAACATTTGAAGTAAGAGCTTTCTCTTCTTTCTGTACTTCTTTTTTAACTCTAGCTAAACTTCGTGTTAGCTTCTTGACCTTTTGATTTTTTTTATCTAATTTTCTTTTAGCCTGTAAAGCTAATTTAATATTAGATAGTTCACTATTCTTAGGTCTACCTCTTTTTTTAGGTGTAGTATTATCCTTTAGTATACACTCTTCTGAAACATTTGTCAAGTTTTTTTTAGATTTATTTTTCTTATCTACCATAGATTTTATCTACATACTTCTTTAATCCGGGCTTTGACATGCTTCTTCCTGTCTCTGCTTCTAGCCAATCTACACCAATACCTAAACTTATTTCGTTATGAAATACAGCCTCTGCAACTTCCTTAAGTATTTGTAACTCAATGTCTATTGGTTTTAAATAACCCTCAAAGTCTGCATCTAACTCATAGCCAAATGGAACAGTTGAAGAAGTTCTTCTTATATAATTATCTGGTACAAACATTAAAAATCTTTCCTTAAATCAAAACCTATATACCCATTATGTATTACAACACCCATATAAACAAATCCTGTTATTCTTAAGGTTTTTTCTCTATTTAACTTATCAGAATTTAAAGCTTTATAAAATACATAAGAGCTTATACCTTTAGTAATTAGTAATTTTTCTAATGATGGTTCAGGTCCTAAAATTGGATTTGCTTCTACTACATTAGGAAAATCTCGTATAGTTCTATGAGTCATATGTATATCAATTAAATTTAAAGCTATAAAATCTTTAAATAAATCTTGTTCAGTTTCTGACCAGTTTTCAAATTTGGCTTGTAAAGACATAGAACATAATAATAATAATAAATACTTCATTAATTTACTCTTCTATACTTTCTAACTTTTCTAGCTGTCTTCTTTGATTGTCTTGAAAACTGTTTTCCTTTTCTAGTATCTTCTCGTTTTTTTCTTGTTGATGCAGCATATTCAGCCGGTGATAATGCCTTAATCGCCTTCTCCGGGAGATACCTCTCACCCGTTTCCGAAGATTTCTTCCCACTCTTCGTTCGCCATTTTTGTTTAGTCCAAGCTCTAAGACTACGTTGCGACTTTTTTAGTCTTGCCATGTTTCTTCCTTATTGCTTCTTTGCCTCGTTTAGCTATTGCTGCTTGTTGAGTTTTACCAGCTACTTTTGCTCTTTGTTCCAAAACTGTAAGTATTTGAATTTTTCTAGCAAAAGGTTTTTTAATCCTTTTAACTTTTGCCACAGTTTGTCTTGCATCTGCTGGAGTTTTAAATTTAATTCTGATAGTGTCTTTTGGATTTTCATCTGTATATAGTCTCCTTCCTGTTCCTTTTGGTTTTTTTCCAGTCCCTACTTTAGGGTCTCTTTTTTTTCTAGGCATTATTTATAGCCACCACCTTTGGCTTTATATTGTTTCGCTAAGAGCTGGGCTTTCCGAGCTGACCATTGCCCGGGCTTACCTCCTTTAGAACCGGCTTTGATTCTCTCGAAAAGCCTCTTACGCATAGTAGGCTTGGTGTAATTACCAGCTTTATTGACTGTTGACTTTCTTTTAGTCATTGTCTTTTTTCTTGGCATTCTTGTTCTCCTTCTTCTTAAAAATCATATCCCAGTTTTTATCAAACTCTTCACGAGTAACATTACCGGGTTTGCCTTGGTTTCTTCTCATAGAGAGTCTACCCTTTTGTTTATGCAAGGCTTTAAATGTTATATTTCCTAAATGTGGCATATTACTTAAACATTTTCCAAACTTTATTTATTCTTCCACACTTCATAAATTTGTGTAGCTTATTAAATAAACTTACCATTTAACCTTGTTAGCCCAAAAAGCTGCTGACATCTTTCCTTTTGCAATATTTTTTCTATGCCTAGCTTTAAAAGACTTTCTTTTCATCTTAGTTGCACGAGATTCACCTGCTTTAGGTTTACCTGCAGTTTTTGCACCTTGTTGTCCAAATCTAATTGTTTTAATCTTGTCGCCTTCTTTAGCAACTACAATGTGTGATTTAGTAGGATGATTTGGAGTACGCTTAGGTTTATTGTAACCACTTACTCCTGCTCTTTCTAATCTTGAATCTTTTTTCTTAGTCATTAGTGTATAACTTTTTCTTTCTTAGGCAGTTCATAACTAAGTTCAAATAGTTCACCGATAACTGTCAAAGCATACATGTCGGCTATTTCTATAGCTTCATTAATATCATTTGCCCGTATATATGGACCAACTAATAATTTATCATCTTTTAAAACTTCAGTCAGAAATATCTTCATAGTCTGCTTCTTCTAAATCTAGGGGTTTTTTATCTGGCATCAAAAAGATACCACCACTTTGAACATTATGATTTACATCAATCTTATCAACCTTACTAACTCCAACTCTATCTAATAAAGTTGTAGCAGCAGCTAATTTATTGTTTGCTTGTATAATAGGTTTCTTAGAATCCATAATCTCTACAAGCTTAAAAGCTGCTTTAGGTGCTGAGTTGGCTAAAACTTCCTGAGTTAGCTCTAGTATTTCAGACTTTAAAGTCTTTACAACATGATGGTAATGAGAAGAGTACCCAGCAAGTTTTGCAGCCTCTCTAGCATCTCCTTGTGTTTCAACAAGATGGTTTAGAAAAGCCTGTTGTTTATCTGTGAGTTCTCTTTTACGATTGTTATTATCTATGCTCGGAAGTATAGCCATGATTATTAGTATACACACATATATAACATTTGTCAAGTATTTACATAAATTTAATAAATCTCTTGACAAAATGCAATTATAACTATATAATAACATTATAGACCCCCCGGGTCAACATAGTACCTACCAAGGGCGTGTCAGCCCTACATATTAAGAACCTATATTAAGTCTATTTAGCCCTGAAAAGTTTTGAAGTTTATATAGCCGGGTCGTAAACTAGATAGCTCTAACTGGTTAATGAGGTTTTTCTAGAATTTAGTATGACCAGTACATATATATACCCCCACCCCCCAGTAGCTCCTGCCCACTGCATAGACTTGAAAAGCTCCCAAGTATCAACAGGTTATGCACAAGTTATACACAAGACTTTGTAGCCTGTTAATATCCTGTGGATAACTTTACAGACTTGATAGCCTTTAAAATCTAAGGAAAGCCACCCAAAAAAGTATGACAGTTTATCTAGTTAATGAAGTCTTTCAAGTTTTAATGTCGGGATTTCATACAGTAAAAGTGTCATACTATGTCATACTTTATAAACTTCACAGGCTTTATAATACATTATAACCACAAAAAATAGTAAAAATAATTCTTGATTATCTTGATAATATGATTTAATATTAGATAGTAATAGATTATATGGAGATAAATTATTATGAATATAAAAAGAATAAATAATATAAGAAGCATTGTGAAAAAGTTAAAAACTAAATTTACAAAAGAAGAATTGAATGATAAAACAGATTATCATAATTCTCTTTATTGGTTATTCTATGATATTAATAAAGAATGTGATAATATTTTAAAAAATGAAAGTAATTTTGAGGAACAATTAAGGAATTTAATATCAGTGAATTTCAATAAAGATAACTAAATATAATTTAAACATGGAGAAAAAATTATGAAAGTAAAAAATATGACAAGCCCACGAGGAAACAAAGTAGCTAATCAGTTTATAATAACTGATAATCACAATAATAAAATTTTCCAAAGTTATGATACTGTTATAGCTATGAAAAATGATGATGGTATTATATACCTAGATAAATATTCATGGGATTATTCAGTCACAACCGGAAAATATAGGAATGAATTTCTAGGTGAAGGCATAGCTGAAACTAGAAAGAAAATTAAATCCGGAGAATATATCCTTACTGATTTAAATAAAGAGGTGGTATAGATGAGCTATATATATAATGACTTTGGAAAAATAAAAGATAATTGTAGTTATGTAATACCTACAAGCAAACCAATAAATATCAGAGGTCAAAGGTCAGATGCTAATTGGTCAGTTGAATGTATATCAGCTAAAAATCCAAATATTAAAATTAGTTGCGTATTTTGGACTAAAAAACAAGCATTACAATTTTTACAAAATGGTGTTTATTTTTGCGAATATACAAAAGAAAAACTTTATGAAATTGTAAATTAATAACCCCCTAAAAACTTCAAAAGTTTTATAGCCTGATTAATCTCAGGCTTTTTTTTATTCTTAAACTAATTCTAAGAGCCTACAAGAGCAATTTAATTGCTTACCCTTATGTTACCCTTATTTAATATCTAACAGTCTTAGAAGGCTTTAAAAATAAATAGTAATTATTTTAAAAAAAGACTTGACAAATTACAAAAAGCTCATGCACTATATTAGTTATATAGACATGGAGGTCTTATGAATAGTAACCAACAAAAAGCAAATCTTATCGCATCAATATTCGAGGGAGAAACTTATTCTTCTTTTGATTTATGTTGTGAAGATGAAGATTTTAAAAAGATATTTGTTAGTGGTGTAAAGTCTAATAAATCAATTAATGATGTAGCAACTGTTCTTTGTAACTATGCTAATGAAAATCTAATATAGGAGGTGTCAGATGAAAAGTTGGACTAGCACAATAACATATTCTGTATTCGATATGGGTAGAGAGTGTGAGACAGAAGAAGAATATAAAGAGTGGGTTAAACAGTCTTTTAGAGAAGAACATAACATTGAACTAAAAGATAGAGATATAACTGATATTGAATTTATTGAATTTGAGGAGGTGTCAGATGATGAGTAAAGAAGAAATGATTGAACAAATCAGAATCATATTAAAAGCTAACGAGGATAATCCTCATTGTTCTGTAAAGTTCTTAGTAGATATGATTAAAGAAGTGATAGAGGGGGTAGCACATGAAACAAGTAATTAAAATTATACCTATGACTACCTTATTGTCTGATATGTTAGAACTATCAAGGCTAGGGTGGTGTATTGTGGGATTTAAAAATGACATGGTAGTATTAAAATTTAAGGAGGTAAAGAATGACTAAATACGATAATATAGGTTTATGGGATATACAATTTTATAAACTTGATGATAACGGAAATGAACTAACTAACAAAGATGGTAGTGTAAAACTGTTTACTGTTAAACACGACTTTCCAAATCATTTAATAGCAGAATTACCAGAACATGAAGATTTAGAGGAGGTAAAGAATGACTAAACAACAAGAAAAATATTCTTACACTAGCGATACGGATTCTGTATATGGCTTGATGTTAGTATGGAAACGAGTCGTGGATAGTAGAATAGATAATGCAGATATAACTACTTGTCCGTGTGATGAAGTCTATATCAAAAACTTAGTAAGCGATTTAATCTTACTAGCAGATGAGTATGCTGTAGACTTTGATAAAATTTATAAGGAGATAGAGAATGACTGAGGAAATAAATTTAATTAGTGATGTAATAAGTTCGGGAGCAAAGACAGGGTTTGATGAAGATGCTGTTAATAATGCTTGGAGTAAAATACTAAATCATTTAGCTGTTGAAGGATATTATGATGAGGATATAGATGAAGATTACATGATTAATAAAAGAACAGCTAAGTACTATGACAATGATGGGACAAATATTTAATTGCATAGACTAGATAAATACATTATAATCTTTAAAGATAAAAAGGAAAGAAGATGAAAAGAAAACTTTATACTGGTATTTATGAATATAAAACAATAGGTAGAAACGAGTTTGAAAGACTACATAGAACTCATAAATTTAAAAATGAATGGGTTGAATGTAATCCCGAGTACTATAAAGATAAAAGTTATTTAATGATAAGGAGGGTAAAGCAATGAGTAACTTACAAAACGAAATAGTTATAGAGACTATAAGAGATGAGGTTCTTGCAGAAGATAAGCAAGGAACTCTTGAACCACAGATAATCCTAATGGCTATGAACAATGGCTTACACACACTACAAGACCGAGAAGAGATACTAGAACTTATAATGCGAGAAAGGTTTGAAGGAAGGGCAGAATGACACTTCGACAAGTATTAGATATTGAAAAGGCTTTAGGTAGAAATCTACCAGTAGATATGTATTCCAATATGGATTACTATGATGAGTTAAAAGATGAATGGACTGATGTTTTACATTTAGATACGATACAAGCTATAAGAATACTAAGAGCAAGTATTAGAAAGGAGGTAGAATGAGTTTTACAAATAATTTTTATTGGCAAGAAGATAACTGGACTGATTTAGAATTAGAAGATGGCAAAAAAGTTGATGTAAACTTTTGGACAGATGATAAGTCTGGAAGACAGTATATAGCTTTCTATCCTACTTTTAAAAATCATAAAGGTTGGAAAGAAACTAACGCAACAAAACCAATAGCAAAGTATAGAGTTATAGAGGAGGAAGTAGAATGAGTAGAACATATAACGATTACTATTTTGAAAAGGAAGATGTTGAAGCAACACTTAATAAGATAGGATTGCTTTCACGATTGCTTGGAATAGTTTACAAAGAGCAAGGACTTGATACTATAAAATATTTAGTAGAAAGGAATAGCAACAGGAAATATAACTGGCTTAATGATGACATGATTACAGATATAATTAATAACATGGAGGATAAACAATATGAAAGTTAAACATTTAAAAACTAAAACAACAATAGAATTAACACCCGAAGAAATGCACGATTGGATTAATAGGGTAAATAGTTTAGAGCATATGTTAGATAACATAACAGAAATGAGTGATATGTATTTATCAGATGTAAATAAGTTAAACACAATAAAATATAGATTAACTGATTTATTAAATTTAAAATGGAACAGAGATACATATAGATATATTAAAGGTGGTAATTGATGAGTAATTGCTATGACATAGATATAAAACTTAATTACTTTGAAAGTGGTAGTTCTTATGAAGATATGCTTGAAAACAAAAAAGCTTGGGAAAGACAAGTAAAAGAACATACTAACTTTTTTAAAACTATAGATACTAAACAGAAGTATATTAAAAAATGGAGTGAAGTTTATGAGGACTAAAAGATATGTATTGACTGTAGATAAAAACAGCGACCAAGTTCTAAGTCAGCTACACCAGTTGAAAGAACTTAGAAAAAGTGTTAGCCTAATAAACAGACATACCAATAGGAAACACTATGTTAAACTTCAAGGCAGATGGGGTAAGAATAATCCCTTGTATGTTAGAAGAAGTTTCCCGTTTGCATCTTTGGAAGAAGCTAGTAGATGGGATGTCTATGTATATGAGAAATAATTATGAAGAATAAACCACAGTATTTACAAGCTCGTTATGATAAAAAGATTGAGTTTGATTTAAAAGAACTTGATATAGATTGGGACAAAGTGATTGACCATTATATAAAGTACAGCGAACTCACAGTTGAGTTTGAAGATGGCGAGGTTAGAACTTATGACCCTACTTACAAATTTGAAATAGATTGGAAGTGGGCAGATGGCGAAAAGATATATGATGCAGATTTTAAAGTTGTGCAGGAGGACTAATGACTTTGTATGGAAGGATAGAGGAAGTTGCACTAAGAGATTTTGAAATACTTAGATTAGTTTCTTCAGATAATATTAGTTATTTGGTAAGTAAAATTGAGAAAAGAGTGTTAGATACTGAAGGTATAAAAGCTAAAGAAGGTTATATCTATCAGTTATTATTAGAAGAAGTTGCTCACATCTTTGTAAAAGGATTACTACTGGACAAAGCATGACCAAAGAAGTAAACGGAGTACCGATACCAAAACATTTACAACATCTTAGTAAGAAAGTTTTACTCTTGTTGATGTATATATTTAGACAAAGGTAGTATGGCTTTAAGAACTAAAGTAATACAAAGCATAGAGCATGTTAAAAAGTCTACCTCACAAGGCACGGGAGGGCGTTCTAGGACTATTAAAATATCAACTAAGCACATGAACAAAAACAAGAAAAGAAGTTACAAAAAATATAGAGGGCAAGGAAGATGAACGGACTATGGTTTATTATTTTATTTATGCTTTTTTGCTCTTACGGAGCAAGTTTAATTATTTATGACAAACATTTTAAAGATGATTAAAGAATTTTTTTATTGGATTTCAGAGTGTTGGAATATGATTATGAATGTTAAATATAATCCATTGAGAAGTATAAATGAACCATCAATACAAGCATACTTTATGTTAGTATTGTTTACAATGTGGTCAGTATTTTTTGGATTCATAGCTACATTTTATCTAGGTTGGTACGGATATGATATTGTTACAAGTATTGTAGTTCATCTAACTGTATTGATACCAGTTATATTTACTAATGCAGTATTTAAAGATGCAGAGAGGCGTGGCGATAAATGGTTTTTAATATTTAAAAATCAAAGAAGGAACAAGAAGTGAAAGCTAATTTAACGAAAGAGTATTATGAAAAGTTTAATGAAGCTGTACAAAGAATTAAAGATAAGCATGATGTAGATGTACCACATACTGTTCAATACGAAAAGGATGGTACATTTACTGTAAATTTAGTGGGCGAAATTGATTTAGGTAATTTAGATAATTTACTATCTAATTAAAATAACTAATGATATACTGTGCATAAAATGAGCAACCAACAAGCCCTCTATCTCCATGTTGTTGTAGGTTTGGCTTGTCCACAACTCCGAGAGTAGTTGGCTCACAACTCTCAACTTTAACAACTTAATATCATAGGAGGTTAATATGATAGTAGAAGGAACTGGATATTGGGCTAGTATTAAGACACCTAATACCACTTTTGAACCTGTTTATACTATTAATTTAGTAGTAGAACAAAGTGTAGCCGATGACTTTGCAGGTCGTGGACACACTATAAAACAAATGGATGAAGGTCCGGCTTTAGTTATCAAGAGAAAGGTTAATGGTCCTAATGGTATGGTTAGGAATGCACCTAGATTACTTGATGTTAATAAGCAAGACATTAATGTTGCAGTAGGTAATGGCTCTAAAGTTAGAGTACAATGTAGCGAGTATGAATGGGAATATGCCGGTAAATCTGGTAAAAGTCTTGACTTGCAAGGTGTACAGGTGGTAGAGTTAGTAGAATACAAAGCCGAAGATGGCTCAGAATTTTTTGATGATAACGAGGAATTTTAAATGATAATCTCAATAAAGAAAGACGATGGAACAGTTACTTCTTGGGACACTAATAATATTTCTGATGATAATATCAAGATGGATGCGAATGTAATTATTAGAAAAGTAGAAATTTTAGGTGTTGTTGCAGAGGGTTTACAATTTAGTAGCGATACTTTTAGAAATAATCTTACTACTCTGTTACAAGCTAGAGATGAAGCTATCGTTGATTCACCTCCTAGTATGGTAGAGACACCAACAGAAGATGGTGGACCTACAACAGTCTCCTCCGATGAGGGAATGACCGAGGATGATTCTTCTACTAAGAAGAAGAAGTCCTAACCTCATAAAACGAGGTTTGCTAGAACCTTAAAATAAACTAGATAGACTGATTTTTCCTCATGTGCGAGGGTGTTTCAATGTCGATAAATAACAAAACACAGCAATGCTAGAGTCGATTTTGCTAGTTTTAGAGACCTAAACCAGAAAACTAGCATGAGGTGTGTTGCTTGAGATTGAGGACATTAAGTTGTCGATAGATTAGAAAGCATACACCTCGACAAGTGGCTAGGAGTGAGCTGTTGTAAAAGCCTTGCGTATATTGACAGTAGAGTCCTATACAAAAGTAGGTTACAGATGAAAGTAAATAAGAACTATCACCACCATGCACTAGCCACAATTTTTTATAGGAGATAGAATGAATACAAAATTTGTTAAACACAAATTACCTTGCCCTAAATGTGATAGTAGCGATGCAGTTTCTCTCAATGATAATGGCTCTGCAAAATGTTTTAGTTGTAATACATTTTTTCCAGACTACGATAATGCCGATGATATGAGTACAAATGACAATACTATTGTACCCATGAAACAACCTGAAACTTCTTTTTTAAATTCTTATACAGGTATCTACGCACCTTTGACAGATAGAAACATATCAGAAAAGACAGCTAGAAAGTTTGGTGTTAAAGTAATAAAAGACCACAATGGTAATATCAAACAACATATATATCCTTATCATAATGGTAGCGAGATTGTTGCTACTAAAACTAGATATGTTGATAATAAAAACTTTACATGTAATGGTACATTTCAAGGCACGGGTTTGTTTGGAGAACAACTGTATCGTAATAAAGGTGGTAAATATTTAACCATAACAGAAGGAGAATGCGATGCAATGGCAGTCTATGAATTGATGCAAGGTAAGTCTAGTGTTGTATCAATTAAACGAGGAGCTTCATCATCTGTTAAAGATATAAGAGAAAGTATAGAGTTTGTAGAATCTTTTGATAATGTTGTTCTTTGTTTTGATAATGACAAAGCCGGTATTGAATCTGCAAGACAGGTAGCCAGAATATTAAAACCAAGTAAAGCAAAGATAATAAACTTACCTAACGGATATAAAGATGCTAACGAAATGTTAGCTAAGAAAAAGTTTCAAGAGTTTTCTAATGCTTGGTGGGAAGCAAAGACTTATACACCCTCCGGTATCTTAGATTTATCTAGTAAAAAAGATGATTGGTTAAATAGAGAAGTAAAAGAAAGTATTGCTTATCCTTGGGAAGGATTAAATAAAAAACTTTATGGGATGAGAAAGGGAGAGCTTGTTACTTTGACAGGAGGTACAGGTCTTGGAAAGTCAAGTGTAACCAGAGAGCTTGAACATCATCTAATTAAAAATACAAACGACAATGTAGGCATAATAGCTTTGGAAGAAAACTGGTTGCGTACTGCCGATGGTATTGTATCTATTGAAGCTAACGATAGAATATATTTATCAGAAAAAAGAGATGCTTATACCAAGGATGAACTACAAGAACTGTTTGATAAAGCAATACAAAAAGGTAGAGTATTTATTCATGCACATTTGGGAGCAACAGATATTGAAGAAATATTTTCTAAATTAAGATATATAATAATTGGATGTGAGTGTGATTGGGTAGTAGTTGACCACTTGCACATGCTTGTCAATGTTCTTACTGAAGGGGATGAAAGAAGAGGTATTGATATGTTAATGAACAGACTTAGAAGTTTAGTAGAGGAGACAGGTGTAGGTATGATATTAGTATCACATCTGCGTAGAGCACAAGGAGATAGGGGACACGAAAAAGGAATACAAGTGTCACTGTCTCACTTGAAAGGCTCACAAGGTATTGCACAACTATCAGATTGTGTGATAGCATTAGAACGAAATCAACAAGCAGAAAACCCAGAGGAGGCTAACATTACTAAAGTAAGAGTATTAAAATCAAGATACACAGGCGACACAGGGATGGCATGTAGTTTACGATATGACATTGATACTGGAAGACTACATGAAATAACTGACAGCGAGACTTTTGATAATGAAATTGATTTTTGATATTGAAACTGATGATTTAGATGCAACAAGAGTATGGTGCATCATTGCAAAAGAACTAGATGGTAAAGTATATAAGTTTGGTCCAAACCAAATAGAAGAGGGCATAAATCTTTTACAAAATGCCACAGAACTTATAGGTCATAACATAATAGGTTTTGACTTACCCGTACTTCAAAGACTTCATAATTTTAAATACACCGGTAAAGTTATTGATACATTAGTTTTATCAAGACTTTATAATCCTATCAGAGAAAACGGACATAGCCTTAAAACTTGGGGCTATAAACTTTCTAGTCCTAAACAAGAACAGCCAGAGTTTGAAAACTACTCTCCACAAATGCTTGACTACTGTATTCAAGATGTAAAATTAAATGAATCAGTATATAAATATTTATTAGAAGAAGGTAAAGGATTTAGTAAACAGTCTACTGACTTAGAACATAAGACTGCTAGTATAGTTCTAGAACAAGAAAGAAATGGATTTTATTTTGATAGCAAACAAGCTATGACTTTACTAGCACAACTTAGTCAGAACAGGTCAGATGTTGAGGATGAAGTACAAAAAACATTTAAACCTAAATTGGTAGAGGATAGAATGGTTTTGCCCTACGTTAAAAAAAATGGCGAACTTAGTAAAAGAGGACTGACAGATGAGGAGTATTGCAACTGTTTAAATACATCTAACTTTGAACCTTTTATGAGAAAAAAACTAGTTGAGTTTAACTTAGGTAGTCGTAAACAAATAGGAGAATATCTTATAGAATTTGGTTGGATGCCAGAAAGATTCACACCTACGGGTCAACCTATTGTAGATGAATCAACTTTAAAAAAAATTACACATATCAGAGAAGCTAAATTAATAGCAGACTTTTTACTTTATCAAAAAAGAATAGCTCAAGTATCTTCATGGATAGATGAATTACAAGGAGATAGAGTGCATGGTAGGGTAATACCAAACGGGACTATCACAGGTAGAATGACACATAGAGGTCCTAACATGGCTCAAGTTCCTAACTTAGGAAGCCCTTATGGTAAAGAGTGTCGTTCTTGTTGGACTGTTCCAGATGGATATAGATTGGTAGGTATTGATGCTAGTGGTCTTGAGTTAAGAATGTTAGCACATTACATGAATGATGCTGATTACATTGAAGAGGTTGTTAATGGAGACATACATTCTACAAATCAAGAACTTGCAGGACTTGAGACTAGAGACCAAGCAAAAACATTTATATATGCTCTTGTATATGGTGCAGGAGATTCAAAGATAGGTAGCATAATAAATGGTGATATTAAAAAAGGTAAAGCTCTAAGAGAAAGATTTTTAAGAAACTTACCTGCTTTGAAAAAATTAAAAGAAAGAGTACAACAAGCTTCTAATCGTGGATTCTTGAAAGGTATAGATGGTAGAAGAATATATGTTAGAAGTCAGCATTCAGCACTTAATACTTTACTACAAGGTAGTGGTGCTATTGTTATGAAACAAGCCATGATAAATCTATATGAACTTATTAAATTAAATACTTTTGATGCTAAGTTCGTTGCTAACATACATGATGAATGGCAGTTAGAAGTTAAGGAATCACAATCAGATTGTGTAGGAAGAGTTGGAGTTGAAAGCATAGAAAAAGTAACAGAGCAATTTAACATGCGATGTAACTTGACCGGTCAATATAAAATTGGAGGTAATTGGAGTGAAACCCACTAAAAAAGACAGAAAAAAATTTGACATAGATTTACAATACGGAACTATAAGAGAAGAAAAAATTATAGATATGTTTGTAAATAAAAAAATAGAAGTAAAATCTGAGAGAGGAATGTGGATGAAAACAGGTAATATTTGTATTGAATACGAGTCTTATGGTAAACCATCTGGTATAATAACTACGGAAGCAGACTTCTGGTTTCATAACCTATGTATAGATGATAATATATTTTGTACACTTATTTTTGACATACCCAAATTAAAACAACTAATAGATAAATTAGATTTTAAAAAGTCTGTTAGTGGTGGAGACCATAATGCAAGTAGATTATGGTTAGTAAGCATACAAAAATTATTTACTTCTGATGTGTATAAGACATTTAAAGACCTAAAAAATGACCAAACCCCTTGACAAAACTGAATTAGACAAGTATAATAAGTTTACATCCGAATCCGGACATTGGTATTCTCTTGAGGGAGAACCCATGTACACCATAATAGGTGCTAATGGTAAAGAGAGAAACACCACATTAAGAGATGCTAAAAGTATAGGACTTGTTCCTTCCGTTACTACTATTCTTGGCATGGTTGCAAAACCTGCACTAGAAAACTGGAAGATAACTCAAGCAATAAAATCAGCAGTAACACTTGACATAGGAGATGAAGAGTCTATGGATTCTTTTGTGTACAGATGTAAAGCTGATGCAAAACAGATTGGTTCAAAAGCTGCAAAAGAAGGAACTAAAATACATGCTCAAATAGAAAAAGGTTTTGCCGGTCAAGGTAAATCAAAACCTTATAAAATTATACAAGCATGGTTGGATGAAAACTTTCCTAATGAAGATTGGATAGCAGAAGATTCTTTTTGTGCTAATCAAGGTTATGGTGGCAAAATAGACTTGTACTCTAAGTCAGGGATATTTGTGGACTTTAAAACTAAAGATAATCTTGAAGGTAAAGACCCTGCTAAATTAGTTTATGATGAACATGGTATGCAACTTTCAGCGTATGCTCAAGGTTGTAACATAGACAACCCTACAAGAGTTTCTATCTTTGTAGATAGAGCAGATACAAGTTTAGTTCTTTGTCATATATGGGATGAAGAATCACATGAGAAACATAAAGAAATGTTTAATAGTATATTAAAATACTGGCAACTGGTAAAAAATTATGAGTGGCAAGAAGTCTAAACAGTTAAGAAGAAAAGCAAAACATTTACTTATAGCTTGGTTGAGGACTATGACACCGGATGGAGAAGATAAATCTAAAATAAATATAAAAAATTTAGATGAATTTTTACCAGAGCAAACACATATCTTTGCAAATAATAAATTTATGTTAAGTGCTTATAGTTTAAGATGGTTTTACAAACAAGTAAAAAGAAATCCTGATATAAATGTAAAAGAACTTTTATGAAAAAAAGAATAAATTATAAATTTCAAGAAGATAAAATTTTAAATTTAATAAAAAATTATATTGATAATACTTATAATCAACATTATTCTAATGGTAAATATCAAGCTACAGATATGATTATAGATGCCGGACATGGCGAAGGTTTTAGTATTGGTAATGTAATGAAATATGCCATGAGATATGGCAAGAAAGATGATAAAAAAACAGAGTTATTAAAAATTATACATTATGCAATTATTGCATTATACTTAGAGGAGCAACATGGTAGAAGATAAAGTGGGAAGTAAACCTTATTTAGGTATTGTTATAGATTATGATAGAGAAAAACAGTTTGATAAATTTAGTATTGATACATTAAAGGATAGGTATTTTTGGGATGATGAAACACATGCTCAAGAAGCTTTTGCAAGAGCTTCAATATTTGGAGCAACATATAAAGGAGAAACAGATTATGAATTGGCTCAAAGACTTTATGATTACAGTTCCCACAGGTGGTTCATGTTTAGCACTCCTATACTTAGTAACGGGGGAACAACTCGTGGGCTACCTATCTCTTGCTTTCTTAATTATGTACCTGACAGCAGGGATGGTTTATCTGCTCACTTCGATGAAAATATATGGTTGGCTAGTTCGGGTGGAGGTATCGGTGGATTCTGGGGAGATGTTAGGAGCAATGGCATACCTACTACTCATGGCAGTCGTTCAACTGGTTCAATTCCATTCATGCATGTAGTTGATTCTCAGATGTTAGCCTTTAATCAAGGCACAACTAGAAGAGGTTCTTACGCTGCATATATGGACATATCTCATCCAGAGATAGAAGAGTTTATAAACATGCGTAAAGAATCAGGTGGAGATATAAATAGAAAAAATTTAAATCTACACAACGGAGTTAATCTTAACAATGCATTTTTAGAAGCTGTAAAGAGTGATGAAGACTGGAGATTGATTGACCCTAAAACTAATGAAGCTGTAAAAGTTATAAACGCTAGAGATTTATGGTGGCAAATCATAAACGCTAGAGCAGAAACTGGTGAGCCTTACATGATTAACATTGATACTTGTAATGATGCTTTACCAAAAGGACAAAAAGATTTAGGTTTAAAAATTAAACAAAGTAATTTATGTTCTGAAATAACTTTACCTACAGATGAAGAAAGAACAGCAGTCTGTTGTTTGTCTTCTGTAAATTTAGAACACTTTGATAAATGGTCAAAGGATGAATTATTTATAAAAGATTTAATTACAATGTTAGATAATGTTTTACAACATTACATTGACAATGCAATAGATACAACACAGCTAGGAGAATATAGTGCAAATTTTAAACGATTTAAAAACTATGTTAGAGAAGGTAAAGAAGGTTATACTAAATCTGCCTATTCGGCATATAGAGAGAGAAGTCTCGGCTTGGGTGCAATGGGCTTTCATGCATATTTACAATCTAGGAATATACCTTTCGAGGGTATTTTTGCAACTGGTTTTAATCACAAAGCTTTCACACATATTAAATCAAAAGCAAAAACAGCAACTAAAGAATTGGCTATCGCAAGGGGCGAAGCTCCTGACATTCATGGTTCAGGTAATCGAAATGCTAACTTACTTGCTATTGCTCCTAACGCTAGTAGTGGGATTATATGTAGTGGCACTTCTCCTAGTATTGAGCCTTATAGAGCTAATTGCTATACTCACAAAACTTTATCAGGGAGTTATCAAGTTAAGAACAAATACTTGGAAAAACTTTTTAAGTCAAAAGGATTAAAAGGGAAAGAGTTAGAAAATATTTGGAAAGATATATCAGGGAATGATGGGTCAGTACAACACTTAGATATACTTACTGATAATGAAAAAGAAATATTTAAAACTGCAAACGAGATAAATCAGATATGGGTTGTTGAACATGCATATCAACGACAACAGTTTATATGTCAAGCACAATCTGTAAATTTGTTTTTTACTTTACCAAAAGCAACAGAACCTCAACAAACACATGATGAGTATATGCAATATGTAAATGATGTGCATTGGTATGGTATGAATAAACTTAAATCACTCTACTATTTTAGGTCTAACGCAGCTAGAAGTGTAGAAAATGTAAATGTAAAAGTTCCAAGAATCAAGTTAGATGATGTGGAATGTATAGCCTGTGAGGGATAAAATGAAGGTAGAAAATTTATATGATGCTTTGTATAATAGATATAAAGCAAAACAGTCAGAAGCTTTGTGTAATATTCAAATGTATTTTATGGAAGGTGTAGGTGTGGCAGACCATCCTGATACAGTAGAAACTGTAGCTAAATTATTTGAAGATTATGCAGATGCAACAGAATATTTAAAATTATTAAGGGAGAATAGACATGAGTTTATTGGGCAATAGAGATTATTACAAACCATTTGAATATCCTTGGATGTTTGATTACTATGTATTACAGAATCAAATGCATTGGATGCCAGAGTCAGTACCACTACATACAGATGTAAAAGATTGGCAAGATTTAACTGATAAAGAAAAGAATTTACTTACACAAATATTTAGGTTGTTTACACAATCAGATGTGGATGTAGGAGCAGGATATATAGATAAGTATATGCCTTTATTTAAAAAGCCAGAAGCAAGAATGATGATGGGTTCTTTTGCTAATATGGAATCAATACATCAACATGCTTACAGCTTACTACTTGATACAGTAGGAATGCCAGACATAGAATATAAAGCCTTTGCTGACTACGAGGAGATGTCAGATAAACATGATTATGTTGGAAACTTTAAGCCTACTAAAGCTAAAAAAGAAAGCATTGCTAAAACTCTTGCTGTTTATTCTGCTTTTACAGAAGGACTACAACTTTTTAGTAGCTTTGCAATCTTGTTAAACTTTCCTAGATTTGGAAAGATGAAAGGTATGGGTCAGATAGTTACATATTCTATTCGTGATGAGTCATTACATGTAGAAGCAATGACTAAATTATTTAGAGAGTTTATAAAAGAAAATATAGATATATGGACAGATGATTTTAAAAAAGAACTTTACGATATTTGTAGACAGATGGTAGAGTTAGAAGATAAATTTTTAGATTTAGTGTTTGAAATGGGAGACATACAAGGACTTACTAAAAAAGATATGTATGCTTACAATCGATACATTGCTGATAGAAGATTATTACAGCTTGGTCTTAAAACTAATTATGACCAAAAAGAAAATCCTCTTGGTTGGATTGATGAAGTAACCGGTGTTGAACATCAAAACTTCTTTGAAGGCAGAGCAACTACATATATGAAAGCAGGGTTACGAGGAAGACAAGACAATATAACATTTGCAGGATTTGAATAATGAAAAGACAAGAAGCAATTTTACTTGCTTACAAGGTTTTATATGATAGGGCAGGTAAGTTGATAACTGAACGCACTATAACAGACATAAAAGAATTAAAACCTTATTTTACTGAAGAGGAGTACGCAACTTTACAAACTGTTTTACGAGAGGGCAGTATTAAATTAGATGAAATACATAACTATATTGAAGCTAATTTAAATGGTAGAAAAATGACAGAATGAAATGGGCTAGTTTATTACTAGGAATACTTACTCTTCCTTTAATTTTTAATCTAACACCTTTAGAAGTTTTAAGGCTTAAAACATTTGATGCTGTTGTAGAAATACCAGAACCATCTGGTAACTTTGTAATCCTAAATATTACAGAAGAAGATGTACAAAAACGAGGTGGTTATCCTTTTCCTAGACAAGACCTCGCAGATATACATAGACAATTAATTAATGAAGGTGCATTAGGAATAGGTTGGGTTATATTATTTCCACAAAAAGATAGATTTGGTGGAGATGAAATATTTGGACAAATGTTGAGTTATGCTCCTAGTGTTTTAGCTATGCCTGAGTTTGACAATGGAGAGTACCCTAAAACTCATGGTACTGTTATACTTGGACCAGATGTAGACTTACCAAAAGCAAAAGGGTTTTTACAGAATATATCAGAACTTCAAGAAGTATCAGCTCAAGGTGCTGTTTCTGCTCCTGTAGATGTAGATAATCTTATAAGAAGAATACCTTTATTACAACAAACACCTGATGGTTGGGTTGCTTCTTTTGGAACTGAAGTATTAAAAAGTTTGGTAGATGCTAAAACCTATCAAATAAAAACAAACGAGAATGGTATAGAGCAAATAAGGATTAGAGGATTAAATCCTATACCTACAGATAGCCTTGGTCGTAAATGGATTTCATGGGTTGATACACCACAAACGACACTATCTGAAATGAATGTTGCAGGTAAGTTTGTGTTTGTAGGTGTTACTGCAAAAGGGGTCATGCCCACTTTAGCGACACCAAACGGGCTATTAGAGCCTCACAAGATACAGGCTGCCCTTGCAGAAAGTATTTTAATTAACTCTCCGTTCATACCAGACTATAGATTATTTATTGAGTTACTTATATTATGCATTTCAGGACTATTAATCGCCTTTTTAATAAATCGTTTTGGTATAACCATGGGGTTAGTTTCAGCAGGTACATTGATGTTCTCGATATGTTTGCTAGGTTACTATTTTATATTACGAGGTTTTTTAATTGATGTAACTTGGTCTTTAATTAGTATGCTATTAATTGCTACTCAACAATTTTATTTAAACTTTAGAACTCAATACAAATTAAGACAACAAATCAAGAAACAGTTTGAGCATTATCTTGACCCAAGACAAGTCAAACAATTACAAGACAATCCAGAACTTTTAAAACTTGGAGGAGAGAGAAGATATTGCACCTTTTTATTTACAGATGTTAGAGGATTTACTTCTTTATCTGAAAAACTAGAACCAGAGCAAGTAACAGAGATAATGAACAAAGCTTTGACCATACAGTCTGATGCAGTTAAAAAGTATGGAGGTATGGTAGATAAATATATAGGTGATGCAATGATGGCAATCTTTAATGCTCCCTTAGATTTAGATATGCATGAAGACAGGGCAATACTAACAGCTATAGAAATTAAAAAGAAAATGAGAGAAGCAGGACTAGGTATTGATATTGGCATTGGTATCAATAGTGGAGTTGCTGTTATTGGTAATATGGGTAGTGAAACAAGGTTTGACTTTACAGCTTTAGGGGATGCAGTAAATTTAGCAGCAAGAATGGAGAGTAGTTGTAAAGAAGTTGGAGAAGATATTGTCATTGCTCAAGCAACAGCAGAGCAAACAGACATAAAATTAGACAGATTAGATGATATTTATGTAAAAGGTAAAGAAAAACCTATACAAATCTACACAATATCCGAAAATGCCACCAGAGCCTCTTAGAAGCCCGTGATTAAATAATAGGTCTTTTTGAAGCCAAGGTATTACTTACCCTCTAACTTTGCAATACAGAGCATCCTGTGAGGTCAATTTTCTCTAATCTCCCTGTTTTATAGTAATTGTTGATGAACTTCCACCATTTACTATAATTTGTGTACTCTTTCCATTTTGTACAAGAATAACAGTATAAGAACCTGATTTATCTAAATCTAATCTTACTGTATCTTCTAATGATTTTAAGAATGTTATGATATTATCTGTAGCAAAAGTATTGACTTGGGTGTTAGCATCAAAGCCCATAGTAGTTCCTTTTAAATCTAAGTCAGCTTTTAATAAAGTTTCTGTCTGGTCTAACTCATTTACATCTTGTATTATGTCTAACAAGTCTTCAAGAAAGTTTACATCTAAATAATTTATATCTAATTCAGTAAACTCTAACTCATCTTCTGCAAGATAGTCTACTTCTAAATCATCAAACTCAAGGAAGTCAGCATCAAGAATATTAGAAACGCTACTTCCATTCTCTCCCTGTACATCTATGTTCTCCTGTGGTGGGGTTACTATTAACATATTATCTATTAACTCTAAAGTAATATCTAATATAACTGGTTTAGTAGGTTCTGTCTCAAACATAGAAACTGTAGTAGCTTGATAGGGTTTGTTAAGCAATACTTCTCCTATAGCTGTTGCTACTAATATCTCTCCACTAGGAGTACCATCATCTTTGGGCAGTAATATAATTAAAGACTCTCCAATCTCATTGACTGTAATTGTAAAGTCTGTACCACGAATAGAAACATTAGCACTCGGAGTCGAGATAGCAATGTTCTCTTTGTTTATATTATTTAATTTACCAGTAATAAACCTTGCAGTACCACTAGCAAATTGCAAAGCCATTTTAGACTTTGAAGGATTAGGGTCATAGATAAACTCATCTATAACTAATTGTGAATGTTCTGTTAGTCTAACTCTAGTATCATTAAGAAATGTTATTCCTATTCTACCATTAGAAGTTTCTACATTATCATAACTTTCTATACCAAAAGATAAGGCAGCATCATAAGGTATGTCCCTTACAATTCTGCCTGTACCTTTAAGTTCTGTTACGCTTCCTATACTAGCATCCGACTGTTGTGCCACCATCGTTTTGGATAACACAGACAGTACCAGAGTTGCCAGTAGAAAGTATCTTGAGCCAATCATTATCTAATGTACTTAGTTGTTGTATATTGAAAGTTCTAGAATTACCGGTTTGGTCTAAATAAAAATAACCACCAGCATAACCACTACCTGTAAAAGTAACTTCGTTACTATCCCCATCTATATCAACATAAGAAGTACCACCATCATAGTTAATATCAAAATCAAGTGTGTTACTACTACCATTAATAATCCAATCTAAATCTGTATTACTAGCCATAGCACTTGTACCTACATCTAATGTAAAAGTATTACTGCTACCTGTAGCATCTACATTAAAGTTAGAATTATCAATTCCATAAGTATTAGTTGGGTCTGCTTGGATAGTAAATGTATTACTATCTCCATCAAATTCAAAAAATCCTGTTACAGAATCACCTGTAATATCACCAAGAAACTTGTTACTATCTCCGATTTGATTAATATCTAATGTTAAATTTAATCCATCTAAATCTAAAGCAGTTAAAGTTCCAGCAACAGAATTTAATCCACCCATAATATTTCCAGAACCAAGTTGTTCTAAATCTATATTAGCAGTAGCACCTGATTGGTCAATATATATTTCATTATCAGCCCCGTATGTTGGCGATGCAATCATCATCGCAACTAGGTTCATCAATATTAATTGTTTCATATTCCCAATACCCTCTTTCTATTCCTATTTCTATTAAGTTTAATACTCCAGTTTCTATTGCCTTTTGCAAAGCTATAGAACCCACCTCATTCTCAGCAAC
>Ga0209232_1000392_pt1 | contig 26870 bp, 30 predicted proteins | sample ETNvirenome_2_60_FD_184066 | JGI IMG/M metagenome (GOLD analysis project Ga0209232, IMG submission 184066) | Marine viral communities from the Pacific Ocean - ETNP_2_60 (SPAdes) (version 2) | ecosystem: Environmental > Aquatic > Marine > Oceanic | place: Pacific Ocean | collected 2013-06-22
CGAGCGCGGTGCGACCGACGGCGCTGCTCGCCGCCCCGGCCGCGAGCGTTGCGCCAGCCGCCCCGGCTGCGATCGTCGCGCCTGCAGCGAGCGTGGTGCCGGCTGCGGCTCCGGCGCCGAGCTGCGGACCGCCCGCCACGATGCCATTGGCGACGCTCGGACCGAAGATGCCGAGACCGAGCAGGGTTAAGGCGCCAAGCGCGATAGCCATTACTTCGCGGATATCGGGTTCGGTCCCGAGCCCCGCGTCCATGAAGCGCTGGAAGAGGGTCGTGCCGATTCCGGTGATGACCGCGAGCACGAGCAGCTTGATGCCCGACGAGATGATATGGCCGAGGACGCGCTCAGCCATGAAGGCGGTGCGCCCGAAGAAGGCGAAGGGCAGCAGGACGAAGCCTGCGAGCGTCACCAATTTAAACTCCAGGATCGTGACGAAGACCTGCACCGCGAGAATGAAGAAGGCGATCACGACGATCACCCAAGCGATCAGCAGGATCAGGATTTGGACGAAGTTGGTGAAAAGCCCGACCGGACCTACAAGATCGGCGGTCGCGTCGAGCAGGGGCTCGGCGGCGTCGAGGCCGGTGGATGCGATCATGCCGGGACGCATGAAATCGCCGATCGCCATCGCGCTTCCCGCTGCCTTCAGGCCGAGACCCGCGAAGCTCTCCAGCAATATGGTCGCCAGCGCCTGAAAATTGCCGATGATGAAGGCGAAGACACCGATATAGAGCGTCTTCTTCACCAGCCGCTGCAGCACGTCCTCGTCGGTGCCCCACGCCCAGAAGAGCGCCGCGATCGTTATGTCGATCACGATCAGCGTCGAGGAGAGGAAGCCGACCTCGCCGCCGAGCAATCCGAACCCGCTGTCGATATAGGTCGAGAAGACCGACAGGAAATTGTCGATGACGCCGGTGTCGTTCATGGCTTGCTCTTTTCGGTCCGGAAGAAATGGCGCCGCTTCGCTTCCCAGGCCGCCTCGCATTCGGGGTCGGCCTCGGTGGCGGTTCGGCAGCGGCGAAGCGTGTCGCCATAGTCAGGGGGTGCGTCCGCTCCGGAGATCGCGGGAGCGGACGCACGGGGCGCGGGCGGATCGAGCGCGGCGACAAGGGCAAGGGTCAGCGCAAGACCCAGGACGATTGCCCCCATCACCAGCCCGCCCGCCCTGCCCATCTCAATTGCCCTTGCGGAAGCGGCGGAAGCGTTCGCGGCCTTCGGCCTCGGCGGCCGCCGCACGCGCGGCGTCGAGCATCTCGGCGCGGCCCTGTGCGCTCATGACCGCGGCGAGATCGGCGATCTGCTGCGACTGGATGGCGAGAAGCTGGTTGCCCGCCTGCGCGGCCTGCAGCGCGCCGGTCGCCGACTGGCTGGCGCCGACGATCGTCGAGATCGACGTCCGCGTTCCGCCCATATTCGTGACGATGCCGGCCTGCACCTTCATCGCATCCTCGAAGGCGCCGACGCTGTCCTTCCAGCGCGCCTCGGCATTGGCGACCATCTCGGCGGCAGAGCCCGTCAGCGCTCCGCCCTTGTAGCGCGCCTCGAACCCCTTCTGGATGTCCGACACGTTGAACGCGATGCCCTCTGCCTGCGCGAGGAGCTGGCGCGTCTGGTCGACCTGCGCCTCGAGCGTGCCCAGCGTCGATGTCGGCAGGCTGTTGAGGTTCTTCGCCTCGTTCATCAGCGAGGTCGCCTGATTCTGCAGCTGCTTGATCTGGTTGTTGATCTGCTCGAGCGTGCGCGCCGCGGTCAGGATATTCTGCGAATAGTTGCGCGGATCGTGGACGATGCCGCCGAGCTGGGCGCTCGCCGGAACGGCCAGCATCGCGCCCGACACGGGCAGCAACACAAGTGCCGCGGCAGCGACGGCGCGGACGATATTCTTCTTCATCGGGGGAACTCCTCATTGGGGGCGGCAATGGTGGCGAGCAGCTCGGCCGCCCATTCGAGCTTGCGGTGGGAAAGCCAGGCGGCCGCGAACCCTTCGGGGCCGTGCGCTGCGAACAGCTCGGCGATGTGCGTCTGGTCGGTCTTCGAGGATGCGGCGGTGAAGGCGAGCGCAACCTCGCCTAGCCCCAAGTCGAAGAGACGATTGCCGCGGCGCGACTGGCAGTAATAGTCGCGCTTCGGGGTCGCCCGGCTCAGTATCTCGATTTGCCGGCCGTTGAGACCGAAGCGCTCGTAGATGCGCGCAATCTGCGGCTCGAGCGCGCGCTCGTTCGGCAGGAATATGCGGGTCGGACAGCTCTCGATGATCGCCGGCGCGATACTCGAGGTTTCGATGTCGGCAAGGCTCTGCGTCGCGAAGACCACGCTCGCATTCTTCTTGCGGAGCGTCTTCAGCCATTCGCGGAGTTGCGCCGCGAAAGCCGGGCTATCGAGCACGAGCCAGCCTTCATCGATGATGATGAGCGTCGGCGAGCCGTCGAGCCGTCCGGCGATCCGGTGAAACAGATAGGACAGGACGGGTCCCGCCGACGCGGCGCCGACAAGGCCTTCGGTCTCGAAGGCCTGCACGCGCGCGGCCCCGATGCGCTCCTCGTCGGCATCGAGCAGCCGCCCCCAAGGTCCGCCGACCAAATAGGGCGCGAGCGCCTGCTTGAGTTCGCGCGACTGGAGGAGCACCGCGAGCCCCGTCAGCGTGCGTTCGGCGACAGGCGCCGTCGCGAGCGAGGTCAGCGCCGACCAGAGATGCTCCTTCGCCGCCGGGTCGATCATTATGCCTTCGCCCGCGAACAGCGCGGCGAGCCATTCGGCCGCCCAGCTCCGCTCGGACGCCTCGTCGATCCGGGCGAGCGGCTGCAACGCCACGCCGCCCTCGCCATCGTGGAGCGCCCCGCCGAGATCCTGCCAGTCGCCGCCCATCGCGAGCGCTGCGGCTCGGATCGAGCCGCCGAAATCGAAAGCGAAAATCTGCGAGCCAGGATAGCGGCGAAACTGCATGGCGATCGTCGCGAGCAGCACCGACTTGCCCGCCCCCGTCGGACCAACGACGAGGCAATGGCCGACGTCGCCGACATGGAGGGAAAGGCGGAACGGGGTCGAGCCTTCGGTCTTGCCGTACAGCAAGGGGGCGTCACCGAAATGCTCGTCCCGTTCCGCCCCCGCCCACACGGCGGACAGGGGGATCATGTGGGCAAGGTTGAGGGTGGAGATCGGCGGCCGGCGAACATTGGCATAAGCGTGACCGGGCAGGCTCCCGAGCCATGCCTCGATCGCGTTCATGCCTTCGATCGTGCAGGTGAAGTCGCGGCCCTGGATGACCTTCTCGACCAAACGGAGCTTCTCGGCGGCGAGCGCCGCGTCCGTGTCCCACACGGTGACGGTCGCGGTGACATAGGCGACGCCGGCATGATCGGCGCCGAGTTCCTGCAAGGCCATGTCGGCATCGGCCGCCTTGTTCGAGGCATCGCTGTCGACAAGCGCCGATTGCTCGTTGGTCATCACCTCCTTGAGGATCGCGGCGATCGATTTGCGCTTGGCGAACCATTGCCGCCGGATTTTCGTCAGCAGCTTGGTGGCGTCGGTCTTGTCGAGCATGATCGCGCGGGTCGACCAGCGATAGGCGAATGCCAGCCGGTTCAGATCGTCGAGCAAACCCGGCCAAGTCGCGGTCGGAAAGCCCGTGATGGTCAGGGTCCGAAGATGGTGCTCGCCGAGCCGCGGCTCGAGGCCGCCGACCAACGGCTGGTCGGTCAGCAGCGCGTCAAGATAAACCGGGGTCTCGGGCACCCGAACACGCTGGCGCTTGGTCGATACCGTCGAATGCAAATAAGTCAGCGTCTCGCTGTCATCCAGCCATTCGGCCTCGGGCATGAAACCTTCGACGAGATGAAGAGTGCGGTTCGATCGGTCGATGAAGCTCGCAAGATGCTCCTTCGGATCGACACCCGAGCGCTCCATGCCTTCGTAAAGCCAACCTTCCGCCCGCGAGGCATCCTCAGCCGGCGGCATCCACAGGAGAGTCAGATAATAGCGGCTCTCGAAATGCGCCCCCTCCTCCCGGAACTGCTCGCGGCGCTCCAAGTCGACAAGAGCAGATGCCGGGTCGGGGAAATGCGATTCGGGATAATCGCTCGACGGCAGCCGCTGCGCCTCCACGAACAAGGCCCAGCCCGAGCCGAGACGCCGGATCGCATTGTTGAGCCGGGCGGTGACCGCGACGAGTTCGGCGGGGGTGGCGCTGTCGAGATCGGGACCGCGGAAGGCAGCGGTTCGCTGGAACGAGCCATCCTTGTTCAGCACCGCGCCTTCGGCGACCAGCGCGACCCAAGGGAGATAATCGGCAAGGCAGGCCGACTTCGAGCGATATTCGGCGAGATTCATCATGGCCGCATCCAGACAGGATATTTGAGGTGACGTTTGGCGACGTCGACGAACTGCGGGTCGCGGCGCGCCGCCCAGACCGAGAGCGCATGGCCCACGACCCAGAGGACGAGCCCCGCGATCCAGAGGCGGAGGCCAAGGCCGATCCCGGCCGCGAGCGTGCCATTGGCGATCGCGAGGGCGCGCGGCGCGCCGCCAAGCAGGATCGGCTCGGCGAGCGCGCGGTGCACGGGCGCGAAAAAGCCGGTGATTTCGGCCGGGGCATCCATCAGACGACGGCTCCGCCGCCGAAAGAGAAGAAGGTCAGGAAGAAGCTCGACGCCGCGAAGGCGATCGACAGTCCGAATACGATCTGGACCATGCGGCGGAAGCCGCCCGACGTGTCGCCGAACGAGATCGTCAGCCCGGTGATGATGATGATGATCAGCGAGATCACCTTCGCCACCGGCCCCTCGACGCTTTCGAGGATCGACTGCAGCGGCGCTTCCCACGGCATCGAAGAGCCACCGGCCCGAGCGGGCAAGGCGGCAACGAGCGCGACATAGAGGGCGGTCGAGGCGAGCAGGAAGCGCGGGGCTTCCCGCCGGGCGGCGTGGGTCATGGTCAGTCTCCTTCGGGGGTCAAGAGGGGGGTAATGCGGTAGTCGCCGGTCGGCGCATCGAGACCTTCGACACGGGCGAGTTCGGCGAGGCGCCGGCCGGCGCCGTCGCGCACGAGAACGGCGACGAGATCGATGGTCTCCGCGAGAAGGGCGCGTGGGACGGTGATCACGGCCTCCTGGATGAGTTGCTCCATGCGGCGGAGCGCGCCGATCGCGCTGCCCGCGTGGATCGTGCCGATGCCGCCGGGATGGCCGGTGCCCCAGGCCTTTAGAAGATCGAGCGCCTCGGCACCGCGAACCTCGCCGATCGGGATGCGGTCGGGCCGGAGACGGAGCGACGAGCGGACGAGATCGGACAGTGATGCGACCCCGTCCTTGGTACGCATCGCGACCAGATTGGGAGCAGCGCATTGCAGCTCTCGAGTGTCTTCGATCAGGACGACACGCTCGCTGGTCTTGGCGACCTCGGCGAGCAAGGCATTGGTAAGGGTGGTCTTGCCTGTCCCGGTGCCGCCCGCGACGAGGATGTTGAGGCGTTCGGTGACCCCCGAGCGCAGCGCCTCGGCCGAAGTCGCGGACATGATGCCTGCCGCAACATAGTCGCCGAGCGAGAAGACCGCGACCGCGGGCTTGCGGATTGCGAAGGTCGGTGCCGCGACGACCGGCGGCAGCAGACCCTCGAAGCGTTCCCCGCTTTCGGGAAGCTCCGCCGATACGCGCGGCGATCCGGCATGGACCTCGGCGCCGACATGATGGGCCACGAGGCGAATGATGCGCTCGCCATCGGTTGCTGCGAGCAGGATACCGCTATCGGTGATCCCGGTGCCGAGCCGATCGACCCAGAGCCGACCGTCGGGATTGAGCATGATTTCGATAACCGCCGGGTCCGCGAGCCACTCGGCGATCGCGCCGCCAAGCGCTGTCCGCAACATGCGCGCACCACGTCCCTGTGCCTCGAAACGGACTGCTTCTGCGCCCATGAGATTCCCCGTTGGATGGTCCGGGCAAAGGCGCCCGGCTCGACGGGGACGAGTAAGAGACGCAGAAAATCACTATTTTCAACAGAGATTTGCGCGCGTCGTACTGTGGGTAAGAAAGACAGGGAATGGCGTAGGCTGCGATGCGATCAATTCCATTTCAGCAACGACTAAATGAAGGTCGGCGGGTTGTGCCGAGCGCAATTTTGACAACAGTGTAAGGATGAGTGATTCGGGGTTGCAGCATTCGGACGAGTTCTCGAGGTGGACGCGCTTGACAGAAAAGCAGCGGGCATGCCTCGATCTGGTGCTTGAGCGGAAAACTTCGAAGCAGATCGCCCGCGACCTCGACATATCGAAGCAAGCGGTGGATTTGCGGCTCACCACCGCGCGCGACACACTGGGCGCGGCCAACCGCGACGAGACTGCGATCATTTATGCGCGGCTTCGCCAGACCTATGATCGGATACCATGTGATCCGATCATACTACCGCCAGCCCCCGAACTGGTGCCATCCGACTTCCCGGACGGTGACCCCGCCAGCTTGCTCCATCTGAACGATAATTTGGAGAGGCGCGCCGGGTTTCGGAGCGAAGGCTCTCCGTTCAGGGATTTGCTGAGGCCGAATTATAGACCTCAGGTCCGGGTCGTGATCGTCGTGAGCTTGCTCATCGCGATCCTTCTCATGGTCATCGCAGGCCTGTCGATCGGTCAAACTCTGACCGGGCTCGCCTCGACCTGATCCCAATTCTTGTTGAACCATGGTCCGGGAGCGCGGCGCGCTTCTCCGGAGAGGAGAGTCTATGCAAAATCTGAACAGCGTTGCCGCCGATCGGTTGCAGCAAGTGGTGCCTGCCGCCGAGGCACAGATAGATGGCGCCCTCATCGCCGTGTCGTCGCTCATGGCGGAGGTGGTGACCGCGCGTCGCGACACGGCAGGCGTTCCTGCCGCCAAGGGACATGCGACGATCCGCCGTATCGCCGAGGCACAACTGGCGCTGGTTGGCGTGAGCGGCGAAATCCTTCGGGTCCATGGCGACCTTGCCGACATCGGCCGTGAAACGGCGGGCCTCGACCTTCACGAATGTCCGGCAGTTGCCGAAGGCGGCCCGGCAAAGCTTGCCCTGGTGAGCTGAGCGACGTTGACGATGGGCCATCGGCATGGTGAATAAGCGTGATGCTGCGGATCGCAATCTTCGTGACATTGCTGCTGGTGGCCCTCGCCTACGCCGCCCGGAAAGGCGGCGGTCCGGAGAAAGCGGTCGCAGCGATTCTCCTGTTCATGCTGGTTTCCGACCAGGCTTTGCACCTGATATTTGCGGTAAACCTCGTAACGGTCGATGCGGGGCACCTGCTGATCGATCTGATAGCTGCGGCCGCGACGATGACCGTGGCGCTGACGGCCTATCGCTTCTGGCCCATGCTGGCGGCAGTCCTGCAATGCCTTCCGCTGTTGGCTCACACGACCCGCGCGATCGACATGGACCTCCACCCGATAGCCTATCTGACGATGCAGGTCGCTGCATCCTGGCTTCTTCCCCCGCTCCTCGTGGCCGCAACCTGGCAACACCAAAAGCGATTGGCTCAGTTCGGCAGCGATCGGTCCTGGTACATTTCATTGCGACCATCGAGCCCGAGCGCTGCGAAGCACTAGCGGACCGGCTTCTTGTCGCGTTTCATTCGATCAGCCGCATTTGGGCGCAGTCGCCGGAATCGCTCGGTCGCGTTCTTGATGACGCCCCTCAGGTAGCGCAGGTCATTGTCGAGGCGTGCAACCTCGCTACCGAGAGCCTTTCGGGCGACCTTCGAGGTATCAGCATCGATCCTTTCGACCGAAGGCTCCGCTCCTATCTCATCATGTCGATGGGGTCGCTTTCCGATGAGCGGCTTCGCATCCTCTTTCTCGACGGTGGGTGCCATCTTATCGCCGACGAGGTTCTGCAAACCGGCACTCTTGCTCAGCTCGCCATCTATCCCCGGACGATCTTCCGGCGTGCGCTCGAACTCAATGCCGCCGGGCTGATTCTCGTCCACAACCATCCGAGCGGCGACCACCGCCCCAGCGCCGAGGACATCGAGGCGACGCGGAAGCTCGAAATGATCGGACGGTCGCTCAATGTCGAGATCATCGACCACATCGTGGTGACCTCAACCCACTGCCATCACGTCATGAGCAATGACACTCTTGCCGGGACGCCTGTTCCGTCAGCGTCGTTAACATTGCGAAGTCCGGGAGGTTCCGCGCGCATCGATCAGGGGGATATTGCGCACGCCAACGCAAAGGCTGCGATGCGGCGACGACTGCTCCGCCAGCAGCTGATTGGAGCCCCCGAACTGTTTGGCGATCCCGCTTGGGAAATGCTGGTCGATCTCTTCGTTCACGAATGCGAACGCAAGCGCTTGTCCATCAGCGCGCTCTGCGTCACATCCTCGATTCCGATGAGCAGCGCGCTAAGGCTTGCGCAGCGGCTGTGCGATGCCGGCATTACCCGCCGCGTGCCCGACCCGATCGACGGGCGCCGGACCTTCATCCGGCTCGATCCTGCAGTCGCACACCGTATGCGCGCCTATTTTGAGGCCGGTGCCGAATGAAGGGCGTAAAGATGCTGCTTCGGTCAATGCTCGCGGGCGCCACCCGCATTTTCGGCAGCAGCGCGCACCATCTGTGCCCAGCTCCCGATATAGGCAGCACGGTTCTTATACTGATCCCCTGACTCGGCGGTCATCAGCGCCACGCTGCCAAGCGTTTCGGCAAATTCGTTGGTCGTGCAGACACCTTTTCGTTCCAGCACGCCGCCGAGCGCTGCCAATATTGAACCAACCGCAAAAAGTGCGTCCTCGTCCATGATAAACTCCCTTTATATCCGGCAATTGGGGCCGCGGAACGGTGGCTCTTGGATGGCATTTTTCAGGCCCCGGCGCAAAGCGTCAGCGGCAACTCGGAATTAGGAGCCGTGACAATGTCGCCATATAAGCTGTGGCCGGATCTGATCGCGCGGAAGAGGAAGAACGGTGCCCAAAACGCTCGCTGAGGAGTCGCCCGATGGCCGCGTCTTTTTCGCGCCGGGCATTCTACGCCATTCGCCGTTCGCCAGCGACGTTGCCTATGTCATCGCGCTGTGGGCGCATATCGATGGTGACATTGCCTCGATCCTCAGCCGGATGTTGAAAAGTGACATTGCGGTGGGCACTGCAATGTATCTCTCGCTTGTCGGGGCTGGAGCGCAGCGGGGCGCTCTCGACGCGGCAGCGCAGGAAGCACTTCCCGAGTGGCAGCAACTTCTGTTCAAGGCGATCGGCTCGATCGCCGAGGAGTCGCGCAAGACCCGCAATCATTTTGCTCATCGCATCTGGGGACATTGCTCTGAACTCACGGAAGCAATCCTGCTCACGCATCCCAAGACCATCGTGAAATATAACATCAGCCATCGTCAGCGCGTCGAGGAACTACCCGACGGCCGCGGTGTGATCCGGCCGATGCCGATCGATGAGCATGAAATTCTTGTCTACCGGCGGCCTGATTTCGATGACGCGATCGAGGAAGCGGAGCGCGCGCAGACGCTCTATCGGCTCTTTTACGCCCTTGTGTGCGATTCCGGCGAAGGGCCAAAGGCTCAGCTCCTCGCCGACCCCATTTTCAAGGCGCGCCTCAATCAGATTGCGAAGGGAGCGAGCGCCGAGGCGAAGGCCATTCTTGGAATCAAGCCTAAAGAGAAACGGAAGCACTGACCATGCGATACTGGAACACAGGGGACACGCCCACCAATTCGAACCTTGGCGCGCTCGAGAATCTCGCGCGGCCGTGGGCCGGGATCGACGCTGAGCATCTCCTCGATGTGATCCGAGGGGTCATCCGGATCGAGAAGATACTGCCGAAGGCGGTGCGGGTGCATTTCAAGCTGCCGCATCTTTTCGTCGGCGCTGGCCCCTATGATTGGGACGCCGCGCGCCGAGATAAATATCATAGCGAACTCTGCGAGGCACTCAGTGCGGGCCTTGCCAATGTACAGGCCGACCCCACTCTAGCGAAAGAAGGTGGGGCCGATCTCAGCGACCGCCCTCCCACACGGGGCGAAGAGCTTGAATTCGCCTGCAGGACCTGGAGCCGCAATCGCACAAGCGGCAATCTAGACGATCTGCGCATCGCGTGCAGTGTACCGGGGATGCAGAGCCGGTTCGACAAGCTGGAGCGCTGGCTGGGCCGAAAACGTCCGGGTTCGTCGCCCCATTCGGTGGAGTATGAGGTCGAATGCGCGCTCGGCGACATCGATCGCTACGCCGATACGTATCACTCCATGGAAGCAAGCTACCGCTACGCCGAAAAACTGCGCGAGCGCGAGCAGCAGGGCGAAGAGGATTGAGCGAAGTCCGGCTTTCCCGGAAATGCCGGGAGATATCCCCAGACGCACCCCGGACAGTTGATAAAATTGCGATTCACCCTGTTGACAAGCGACTCGCCTGAGGGGCATTCCAGCCCGGAGGGCTTATCCCTCACGGTAACCCGCACGCGCATCTGTAACAGCGCACCATTTTTGCGATGAATCCGTGAGGTTTGTGATGACCGATATGCTCCCTCTCCCGCACGTAGGCGATCGTTCGATGACTGACCGTGAGGCCGAGCTCGCCCAGTTCATGGCGCTCGTGCAACAGGGCCGCCACAAATCGGCGGTGCTTCTCGAGCTGTCACGAACTCCTTTGGCGAAATATCTGGCTCTCACGATGCTCCTGCTCGCCGCTGCCCTTTGTGATGTCCCCGCGGAGGCCATCAGCTTTCTCTTAAAACTGCGGGCTGGATGAGCCGGTTAAAGGCTTCAATCGGAACCGCTGACGTCGCGCATCAGCTCCGCGGCGAGCTTTGGTCCAACTTCCATTCTACGTGAGAGGGCATCGACGAAAGCCTCCCACCGCCGCTTCCCGCTGGCCTGCGCAGCCGGCAACGCATCATCGGGCAAGGGCGCCGTGCTCGTGAGCCAGTGCCGGACGAACAGGGCCAGCGCCTCGCCCGACATTTCGCCATGCCATTCGATGCGGTCGAGCTGGCGGCCGATGCGGTCGAGGCGCCGGGTCAACAGCGCCTCGATCCGCTCCTCCTGATCGGGCGAGAGAAAGGAGCGCAGCGCAGCCTCCAGCACTTCGGTCCGGGTGAGGCCGCGTCGGCGGGCAAGGTCTGTCAGTTCGCGCGACAGGCCAGTTTCGATCCGGAAGGTCTGTTTGACATGCGATCGGATCACAGCTGGATCCCGTCGTCAGGATCGAGCGCCGCTGCCCGGGCGCCTCGCGCCATCTGCCGATCGGCCGCGGCGCGGAGCCTCGCCGCATCGGCCTGTGCTCCATCTTCGCTGAAATCGAACTCGCCGTTGACGCTGCGCGGCGGCGGCGGCGCGATATCCTCATGGACGGGAAGTTCGGGTTCCTGCCGAATGCCGCCATTGGCCGCGTCACCGTCCTCCGCCGCCTTCGCTTTCGTCTCCATCGGCTGCTGTACCCAGTCGGCCATCCAGTCGTGGGTGGCGGGAAGACCGCGACCGGGTGCGGGCGGCGGAATGACGCGGCCGGCCAGGCGCCGGTCGCTATAGTATCGCGCCTTCTTGGCCCTGATCGGCGCGAGGCCGGCGGCCATCACGATCTCGTCGTCCGGTGGGAGCTGCATCACTTCACCGGGGGTCAGGAGCGGCCGGGCGGTTTCGGTACGCGATACCATCAAATGGCCGAGCCAGGGCGAGAGCCGGTGGCCGGCATAATTTTTCATCGCGCGTTGCTCGGTCGCGGTGCCGAGCGCATCGGAAATCCGTTTGGCGGTTCGCTCATCGTTCGTCGCGAAACTGACCCGGACATGGCAGTTGTCGAGGATCGCATTGCTCTGCCCATAGGCCTTCTCGATCTGGTTGAGCGACTGGGCGATCAGAAAGGCCTTGATGCCATAGCCCGCCATGAAGGCGAGCGCGCTCTCGAAGAAGTCGAGGCGTCCGAGCGCGGGAAATTCGTCGAGCATGAACAGCAATCGTTGCGGGCGCGCCTTGGGATTGAGCTGCTCGGTCAGGCGCCGTCCGATCTGGTTGAGGATAAGTCGCATGAGCGGCTTGGTCCGGCTGATATCGCCGGGCGGGACCACGAGGTAGAGCGACACCGGACGCTCGCTCCCGATCAAGTCGGCAATGCGCCACTCGGAATGTCCCGTGACCTTGGCGATCACCGGATCGCGATAGAGGCCGAGGAAGGACATGGCGGTGGACAGCACACCCGACCGCTCATTCTCGCTCTTGTTGAACAGTTCCTGTGCCGCCGCGGCGACGACCGGGTGAACGCGATCTCCCAAATGGCGCGTCGTCTTCATCCGCTGAAGGGTCGCCTCGATCCTGCGTTCGGGGTCCGACAGAAAGGCCGCGACGCCGGCGAGGCTCTTTTCCTCCTCGGCGTAGAGGACATGGAGGATCGCGCCGACGAGCAGGGCGTGGCTCGTCTTCTCCCAGTGGTTTCTTCGCTCGAGGCTTCCTTCGGGATCGACCAGCACGTCGGCGACATTCTGCACGTCGCGAACTTCCCATGCGCCGCGCCGGACTTCGAGAAGCGGATTATAGGCAGCCGATGCGGGGTTGGTCGGATCGAAAAGCAGCACCCGGCCATACTGCGCGCGAAAGCCCGCGGTAAGCTGCCAGTTCTCGCCCTTGATGTCATGGACGATGCAGCTCCCAGGCCAGGTCAGCAGGGTCGGCACCACGAGGCCGACGCCCTTCCCCGACCGGGTGGGCGCGAAGCAGAGCACATGCTCCGCGCCATCGTGGCGCAGATAGGTCCCGGCCATGCGCCCGAGAATAACCCCGTCCGGACCGAGCATGTTGGCGGCCCTTATCTCGCGTTCGTTCGCCCATCGCGCCGATCCATAGGTCTCGGCGCGCCGGTGTTCGCGCGCTCGCCAGACCGACATGCTGATCGCGACGACGGCCGACAGCAGCCCGCCCGACGCCGCGATGGCGGCACCGCGGTAGAAGATGGGCGGCGCATAGGCGTCGAACGCAAACCACCACCAGAAAAAGGCGGGCGGCGGATAGACGGGATAGTCGCCGATACGGAACCAGGGGGCGCCGAGCGCCTCCTGAAACCCGAGCGCTTCCGCGGTCGACTGGGTCGCGGTCCAAATCGCGGCTAGGACGATCAGCAGCACCGCGAAGATCTGGCCCCATAATATCCTGTCGCTCATCGTTGGTCCTTTCTCAGATTGCGATCCCGCGGCTGCGACCGAGGCTCCAGTCGATGCCGCCCGCGGTGGCCGTCCCGCTGACATGCTGGCCGAGGTGCCGGTCGAGCGCCGGGCGCCAGGGCACGAGCTGGAAGCCGAGCCCATCGTCGATCATCGCGAAACGCCCCGAGGCCAGCGACACGCGCTCGCGGTAGGTTCCGCTCACCGCGTCGCCGCTGGTGGGCGGTCGATGCGCAAGCCCGGTGCGCGCCGCGACGGCTTCGCAAGCCGCCTCGAGGTCGCGCCGCTTCAGCGTCTCGATGAGATCGGGCGCCAGAGTGAGCTTGCCGTCCCGACGGCTCGCGAGGCCTTCGCTCGCGAGAACCTCGGCACGCGCGGCCATGGCGCGGCGAACGTCGATCCCGAAGCCGGTCGTTGCTGCCGTGGGTCTCGCCGCAACCAGCTCGCGGTCAAGCCAGGTTGCTCCGCGCGCGGATATCTGGTCGGCGATCGCAAGGTCCGATCGGAGGGCAAGCGATAGATGCTCGCCGCCGTCGCGTCCTTCCCAGCGGCGCAGTTCGACGATCGCGCCCGGCTTCGCGTCCCCGGTCCATTGGAGATCGGAGAATTTGATGTGATGGGTCCGGCCATCGGTCCCGTCGACGATGGCGAAGGCAGAGCCGGCAAGCTCGTCGTCGAGGCCGCGTGCGACCAGCCGCCCGACGAGGCCCGATCTTTCCGCCTCGCCGTGAAGAGCGAGCCGCGATGCGTCGAAGGAGAGCCCTTGCATGCGCATGGCGCGGTGGACACCCTTGATGATGTCGCCGCGCTCGCCAAGGTGGCGCAATATGGTTTCGGCGCGCGGATCGATCTCGAATATGCCGGGTCCAAGGCGCGCCGCGAGCCCAAGCGTCTCGAGCTTCGCCGCGCGTCCGATAAGATGCCGGTCTCGGCCGGGCGCTGCGGCCGGATCGGGACGAAGATCGACGATCCCCGCCTCGCCGCCGCGATCGCGCAGCCGCCTGTCGAGCTCGGTCCAGCGCTCCGCGCCCGTCTCCCGCGCGAGGCTCGCATCGATCTCCTGTTCGTTTCGCGGACCGAGTTCGAGGGTGGCGAGCTCCGACGCCCGTCCGCGCACGCCTCCCGACATATAGGCGCGGTCGACGACCAGGTCCGCTCCATCGGCTGCGACGCCTCGCACGAGCACATGGATATGTGGGTTGTCGGTATTCCAGTGATCGACCGCCACCCAGTCGAGCCGGGTCTCGAGGTCCTTCTCCATCTGGCCCATGAGATCGCGGGTGAAGGTACGAAGATCCTGCAGCCGCTCCGCGTCTTCGGGGCTGACGATGAAGCGGAAATGATGGCGATCATCGGCGCAGCGATCTGCGAAAGCCTCGCGGCCGGCGGCGTCTCCAGACGCATCGAACATCATGGCATCGCGTCCATCGCGGGTGACGCCGTCGCGTTCGAGATAGGCGATATGCCGTGCGAGCGGCGCGGAACGAAACTGCGCGCCCTTATGCCGGACGATGCGCGCCATGACCGTCACGCGGCGCTGCGCGGGGCCGCGCCGGATCGTCGCAAGCGCGGCGCGGCCGCGGCCATGCCGACCGGTTCCGCTGCGGACGCCCCCGCCGCGACGGGAGCGCGTGTAACCCGAGCGGGCGGCTGCCTTGCGCACCTGCGCGGCGAGCCTTTTCCCGCGCCGCGCCGATCCCGAACCAGCATCGCGCCCTCTTCCCGGCCGCACCCGAAAATCATGCTCGTCGCCGCTCACGGCGCCGGTGCCATATCGTAAGCGCTTGTTCTGCTTCGGGAATCCAGAGGTCGATATGGCAGCCGAAGGGGGGTGCCATACGCATAAAGCGCTGTAATCCAACCACAATCTGCCGGCGAGCTGGCAGGTCTTTTATCTTGCCATCCCCCCACACCCCTTCTGAACGCCAAGCAGAACCGATCCATAGACCGGCGCACTCCAGCAAATATCGCCAGGACGACCATCACCGATTGTTCCCGGAAAGCGGGACGAAGAGGGGCGAGGGTGCAGGCGCGGAATGCGACGGTCCTGCAGCCGCGCCGACGCCGCGCTGCATCGACGTTGCAGCCGGCGTGTCCGATCGCTGCTCGGTGAAGAGCGACGCGCTGCGCCAGCTCGGCGGTTCGGCTGTCCGCGCCATCGCCGCTGACGGAGCAGCCGGCGCACCGAGCGCGGGCGCGATGGCTGCGACATAGGCGACCGTCTCGGCGGGCAAGCCGCGCCGCCCCGCTGCATAGGCGTCGGCGCGGCCGGGGCCCGCATTATAGGCAGCCAGCATGAGCCGAACGTCGCGATATCGGTCCCACATCGCGCGCAGATAGGCCGCGCCCGCGAGGATATTGGCGCGCACGTCGAAGGGGTCGGACCCGAGACCGTGCTGCGCCGTCAGCATCGCCCAGGTCGCGGGCATGATCTGCATCAGCCCCATTGCACCGGCATGCGAGAGCGCCCGCGGCTTGCCGCGGCTCTCGACATGCATCACGCGCCATATCCAGACCTGCGGAACGCCGAAGCGTTGCGATGCCTCTGCTACATGGGCGGCATAGGGGTGGACGGCGGCCGCCGGCGGTTCCGCCGGTGCCGCGCCCCATGCCCGGTCCGGGGCGGCGCTCGCCGAGCAGAGCAGCAGCAAGGCGAGGCGCACGGCGCGGACGCGCGCCGAGCGAGCCGGATGCATGATGCTCACGCTTGTTCGCGTGGGACGGGACGCGTCCAGAGGAGATGATATTCATCCTCGTTCTGCGTCGAACTTAGCAGATTGGCACGCAGCGGAACCGCGAGCGCCGGGTCGTCGATCTGCAGGGCAATATAGGAGCCGGCGCGTTCGCTGCGCCGTTCCCAGCCTGCGCCGATCTCGACGCCGGTGTCGGCTTCAACGAGCAGGACGCGCCAGGCTGGTGCATTTTCCGCGTCGTTCGGCTTCGCCGGAACGATCGCGATCATCGCATCGAGGAGCAGCGTCCGGATCTGTCCGGCATAGCCGTCGCCGGCGGATTGAAAGCTTCCGATAATCATGAGGACATATCCTTTCCTTCGGGGGTGAATGCGGAGCGATCGGCGTCACGGCGCCAGCGCAGCGGCGCGCCGGGCGCATCGCGCACGAGCAGCGGGTGCGCGACGCCGACGACGCCGGTGTCGGGGAGCGGTCCGAAATATCGGCCGTCGAGACTGTCGGGCGCGGGGTTGAGGAGAAACAGTTCGCCGGCACGCAGGCGGTAGCAGCCGAGCCAGCGCGGCAGCGGCCGCCCGAGGCGGTCGGCGTCCTGCGCGCGCGCTGCCGGCGCGCCGTCGATCGTTACGAAGGTGCCACTGCGACAGACGAGCGCGCCTTGGCCTGCGGCGACGTGCTTCAGGAGCGGCACGCCGCGCGGCACATAGCCGCGCACAGCGAGACGCGCCGCGACCGCCTCGGGCGGGTGGAAGAGGATGAGGTCGCCGACCGCGGGCTCGGCGCCGACATCGACGCGGTAGAAGCCGATCGGAACGCTCGGACTCGCATTCCAGATGAGGCGCGGTTGCGGCGCGAGCGCAGCCGCGGCGACGAACAGCGCCGCGAAGAGCGTAGCGCTCGCCGCGGTCGCGCGGAGCCAGCGGCGGTTCATGGCGCGATCGCCTTGCGCTGGAGCCACGCCAAGTGCCGTTCCGGACCATAGGGCCGGAACGGCAGGCCAGCGGCGATATGACTGCCGATGTGGCGCCAATGATCGGGCGCCGTCTCGCACGGGTCGAGCCCGGCGGCCTCGATCGCGTCGATCGCCGAGAGCACCTGCTGGACTCTCGGCCACCCATCGACACGCAGCAGGATGTCACCGCCCGGGCGCACGAACGGATGCGTCGCGAAGGGAGCGCGGAGTGCGGGCGCGGCGATGACCGAGATACTCGAAAATATGGTGCCGAAGTCGTTCGCCCCCCAGCGGACGAAGCCGAAGACGGCCTCGGGCCGGAAGGAGACGATGCGGGTCCGGCGACTGACGATGCGCTCGGCGGCGACGCGGCCGAAGCGCAGCCAGTGCTCGAGGCGCCGCTCGATCCAGGTGAGCTCGAGATCGGTGAGACCGCTCGCGGTCGCCGCGACCGGCTGCACGCCGGTAGCGGGCGGGATGTTCTGGGCGGGGCGCATCAGCGGCGGACCGGGCGCGCGGGATGGACGACGCCCTTGCCGGGATCGGACGTCGATCTCTTGCGGCCGATCTCGGCCCAGGCGTCAAGATCGGCGATCGCGTAAACGATTCGCCCGCCGAGCTTGCGATATTCGGGACCCGTTCCGAAGCAGCGATGTTTTTCGAGCGTCCGGCTCGACAGGCCGAGGTGCAGCGCAGCGTCGGGCGTCTTGAGGTAGCGCGGCGAAATGGGAATATGCATGTCGCTCAAAAGGGGCCTCCGTTCGCAGCGCCGGGTCCCGTGGCGGGCTCCGGCGGAGAGGCGGCGACATTCGGAAATCCGGATGCCGTTTAGGAACGGACAAAGTGACGACGCGCGGAATGTCCCGATCAGGCGGCGCCGAGCAGCTCCTGATAGCCGCCGTCGCGCATCGCGACCGCGGCGCGATGCCAGCGCGCGATGCGACGGCGCTCGCTCGATCCGTCCCAGTCGGCGGCGGAGAAATCCTGGGCATCGTCAAGAATGAGGGCGGCGGCGATGTCGCGCGCCGAACGCCCCTCGGCGGAGGCGTCGAGGAGCCGCAGCCACTGGATGAGACGCCAGCGCTCGGACGGTCCGGGGGCGCCTCCTCGGAGGAAGCGGTGTGTCGTGACGCCTGCGGAGAAGCGGCGCTGCACCGCGAGGCTCACGGCCATGCGTAGCTCGCTATGCGGATCGGCCGGGTTCACATAGGCGAGCCGTTCATCGGCCAGGAAGCGGCGAAGCCAGAGGCGGAAGCGCCGTCCGTCGGCCACGAACACGAGGTGCCACTCGCCCGGGAGGATGATTTCGGAGGCGATGTCCGCCGAAGCGATGAGCTCGGCGAGCCGCGGCGCGGCGAAGCCGTCGGGCGCCGGCTCGGCGATTGCGACATGCGCGCAGGCCTCGGGCTGCCAGAGCGCAGGGGATTCGGTGACGGATCGGTCAGGGTCCAGGGCGAAAGACCAACCCCCATCGTCGCGCGAGCCCCGCGAGGCGCGCGGTGCGCCGCCGCGTCGGCGCCAACGCGGCCGAACGATAGGCGCGGCGGTACGCCGGGCTTCGGCGCAGGAACTCCTGCGCGAAATCGGCGCGATCATATGTTTCGAATATTCTCGGAAAATATGGCGATTGCCAATCGACGACCTGATCCATTCGCACCTCCGGCTGATCTTCAGGAATGAAAGCAAAGCCTATCAGCAGCTTGCCCGCATCGGCTGGAACATGGTTAGCGGCATGCAAAGGATCATCGTAACGCATTGAAGCGCAGAATCCCCGCGCGAAAAGCCTCAAAATGAGAGTATCGCCGCCCGGCTTGTGGCCGGGCGGCGTGCTCGATCAATCCCGCCGCTGGGGACGGGTCCAGACGAGGTCATAGTCGCCGTCGCTTCCTTCGAAGAGCTGCGCGAAGAAGGGCGCGGTGAAGCTCGGGTCGTCGAACTTGGTCGAGAGATAGGTGCGGTCGTCCTGGCTGGTCTTCTCCCAGGCCGCACCCACCTCGACGTCGCCGACATAGATGCGGTGGGTCGGAGCGCTGGGTTTGGGATTGTCCTCGGGGACGATGCGAACCGCGTCGACTGAGAGGGCGAGGCTCGCGATTGCGCCCTTATATTCGCCCTTCGCTTTCTTGAAGGTTCCGATCTTGGCCATGTTGAAGTCCTTTCCTTGCTTTCGAGCCGCAGGATCGCGGTCTCGATGCGCATCGGTGGCCGGAAAGGAGGCCGCGCCGCAGCCGCAGGCCCGGAGCGCATGCGGAGGACGGCAGCGCAGCGATTTTCTTGGTCCGCGAGGAACGGCGGCACGCCGGGGGAAGAAAATCGGGGAGCGCCGTTGCGGCCAGCGGGCTCAGCGCAGCGGCTTGCCGGCAGATCGCGCAGGGAAGAGACCGTGTTCCTGCGGCGGGAGCGAGGGACTCAGAGGCGGTCGGAAGCGGGCGAAGCGGAGGCCGGGATCGCGGATGCGCGATCGTCACATTCCCGGTCACCGACGCCGATTGCATCCACCGAAGACCCGTCAAGTCCCCGGACCGCCGCCACGGCGGCGGCGACGGCAGCGAGGATAGGCAGGATCGTTACCAGCATGCCCTCCGTAGCGAAGAGCCGCACGATCCCTGTCATGCCATAATAGCCTGCCACCCCCGCCGGGAGGAGGAAGAGCATTGCGACACAGGCTCGCAGCAATGTCGATCCGCCGTGCGCGTAGAGGTGCCGTCCAGCAAGATGGAGAAGAAGCCCCGCCAGAAATGCCATCGCAAGGGCAGCGCCAATGCCATAGCCGCGGTCCTGAAGTTCGAAGGCGAGAGCAATGCCGGTGCCAAGCGGCAGCGCGAGGGCCGCCAGCCGGAACAGAAGCCAGATGAGATAGAGGCCTGCGGCAGCGCCGAGGATAAGCATGAAAGTCACGAGCGTCCTCCTTGGGGACGCGCTCTCCACCACCACCACAGCGCGGTCTGCACCGTCAATTTAGCAGACGACCACCCGCGACGGAACCGGAACTGGAACCATCGCGGGGCAAATTTTGCGGGCTCAGCGGTTGAACGGGTCATATTCGCACACGATGTGTTCCGGATCGCCGTCGAACTCTTCGATGGGCATCACCGCATAGCCTTTTGTCGTTTCGATAAGGACGATGATCGTCATCATCGTGCGGGCGAGGCTCCAGCCGAGCGATTGAGCGGTGGAAAGCGGCATGGGTTTGACTCCTGTCCTTTCGGAGCGGGACCGTTCCCGCTCGACAGTCGCCCCGCCGGCCGGGGGCGGGCCGCAATCACCGCAGCAAGGCTGCGGCCGCACGCGAAGCGTAGCGGACCCTTCACGGGTTGATTGAAGGAGGCCCGGCTCCGCGCCCAGGGATCAGCGGCTATCGAGAGCGGGTACGGTTTCGCGGGGGGACGAGAGGCCCTTGCGCCTTCCTCCCGGACCATAATCTGCGTGCTCCGTCGCCCCGGCGTGCGCGAAGAACAGGGAGAACGACGCAATGGCGGGTCAGCGCAGCGAGTTCGGATATTATCCGCGGCCGCTCGATATCACGGTCGGACCGGTGTCGATCGCGACCCTTGCCGGTCTCCCGGAGACGGTGGCGGACATCGAGGCCGATCCCGGCCGTGAGGGGAAATGGATCTACGCCCCGCTACAGCCGGTTGCCCATCTCGGTGGCGGCACCAGCGTTCGGCCCTATCCCGCGCGCATCTTCGGCCTGCCGAAGACGCACGCCATCGTCCATGCGACGGCGTCGGAGATTGATCAGGTCGACTTCCATGTATGGAGCCTGTCCTTTTTCAGCGGCATGCGCTTCACGATTACCGAGGCCGGCTTCCTCGATTCGACACCGATCGAGCCCGGGGTTCTCGTCGACTTCGTGCTGATGGGCGGCAGCCTGCCGAAGTCGATCGAACTCGCCGAAGCCTTCTGGATCGATAATCGCGCAGTTCCGGAGCGAGCGCGCATCTGGGTGGCCGCAGTACACGCCCTCTTCATGAGCCAGAATCCGCAACATCTTCAGTTTGAGCGGTTCACGCTGCTCTACACGGCGCTCGATGCCTGCTTTGCCCTCGCAAAGTCCATAAACCCGCCTCCCAAAAGCCTCACGCATTCCCAGCGCATCGCGTGGATGTGCGACTGGCTCGGAATGCCGGTTCCCGCATGGGCCGACCCCGCGGGCGGTGGCGGTGCGCAAGTTGCCGGGATGCGCAATCCGACGGTGCATGAAGCCCTCTATATGGGCGAACCGCTCGGCTTTGCACTGCACGGCGTCGGCGGGGGACCGAACCTCACGCTCGAGATGTCCGGCCTGGTGTCGCGACTGCTCGTCGCCCTCCTCGGCGCCCGAAACAATCGTTACATAAGCTCATCCACAGGCACACGACAAAGACAGGGGCTCGATCTTGGCTGAACGCAGACCGCAGAATTTCGCCATCCGCCCGGCCTCGGTGATGCAGGGGGGACAGTCATGACGGAGCCGCAAGGCGTCGCGGGTAGCGACGACAAAGCGGCGGCTCCCGCAGCCAAGCCAGCGGCTCGCGCGGTCCCCGAACGCCCGCATCCATCCATCTTTCACTATCCGATCGACGCTTGCGACGTCAGCGACAAGGACTCGCTCGAGGCGTTTCGCGATAAACTCCAGCATTGGTCCGAGCTGTTCGAGCGCGATCCCGACGCATCGCTCGCCGGGCAGTTCGCCGACATGATGTGGTTCGACATAGCCTGGCGCACGGCGAACGAGGCGCGACAATTCGCTGATGACGACGGCACCCGCGGCTCGACCGCGCCACTGATCGCCATGATGCTCGACCGCGGCTATCTTGCCGGACAGGTCATCGCCATCACCCGGCTGCTCGAGAAACCGCCGGCGAACCAGCCGAAGAAGGCCGTGATCTCACTCCCACGGATCGTCGACGAGATGCGCGCGGCGCGCGAACTCATCACGCGGGAGAATTTCGTGTGCCGCGACGCGCTGCCCTATGAGTATGAGGCTTTGCAGGAAGCCGAACTCAAGCGGCTTGCCGCCGAAATGGCCGCCAATCCGAACAAGGCGCGGCGCGTGAGCCTCAGCCTGTCGGGACCAGAAGGGTTCGACCAGGCGCGGACGGAACATGAGCTGTTCGATCAATTGTCGGGTGTTATGCCCGAAAGCCGCGCGCGCGGCGACCTGATTGGCGAGGCCTTTTTCGACCGGCTCGACGAACTGCTGGCAAGCACGCCACTTCCCGAGATCAAGGCGCTGCGCAACAAGAGCATCGCGCATGCAGCCGATGCCTTTTCGCGCGCGCAGGCAAAGGGGCTCCGGTCAGGCCTCAACATCCGCGATCTCGACCGCGCGCATTATCTGTTGTTCGCGGTATTCCAGACGCTGTCGGTCGTGCTGTTCGGCGTCTGGCGGGCCTCGCCGGTCCCGGTTCCGCAGCACAATATGTTCGAACATCTCACCGAGCCATATCTCGCCGAGAAGAGGCTCGAGGCGATGCGCGGCTTCTGGGACAAGCATATGGGTGAGCGGGAGGGCTGGATGAAAGACGCCTTCCACGAGGTCGTACCCGACAAGAAAGCCGCAAAAACGGCCCCGCCCGAAGGCGGGGCCTGATCGATCCGTCAGCTCGGCGGATTCCAGATAAGCACCTTCTTCATCGGGTCGTCGCCGGGGGCGTTCGCGATGTTCGCGTAGATCGTGCCGAATTCGGGGGCCGAGAGGGTGACCGAGACATATTCGGTGCCGTTCGATTGCGACGTGCGGGTCCAGCCGGCGCCGACCTCATAGCCGTTCTTGCGCGCGATCACGCGGAAGTCGGGCTCATTGTCCTTCACCTTGCGGCCGTTCGGGACGATCGCGATCGGCGCGGTGACCAGAAGGGTCGTCAGCGTGCCTTCGAAGCTGCCGTCGGCCTTGACGGTGAGATTTGCGATGGTGGCCATGTCGTGTCTCCTTGGGTTGCTCGGGACCATCCCCGATGGCGCCAACCGAAGGGCCCGCGAGCCGCCGTCACCGAGCGGCAAGCGAGGGCGAACCCCCGCAGGGGGTTGACGGCATGAGGCGAGCCGAGGCCCGCAGTCAGGCAGCCAAGGAGGGAGTGGTCCTGCAACCGGAGCATTTGGCCACCATCAGTGAAAGTCATGGCTCCGGACGCGCAGCGCAGGCTCACGGCTATCGGGCCCGCCCCCGTTCCGCGCCCCATCCCCGCGTCCCGGCGCAATGGAAAGCGAGCTGCGCCCGACCTGCCGCAGCATCGCGTCATGATCGGTTATCCGGTCGCAGATGATGTGGATGATCTCGCCTTCCTTCTGAACGCGGCCGCGCATCGCGATCATCGAGGCCGACATGACCTGGCGCCGATAGATGTCGAAGCGATCGGGCCAGAGGATGCCGTTGGCGACGCCGGTCTCATCCTCGATAGTGATGAAGAGGACGCCCTTGGCCGAGCCCGGGCGTTGCCGCACGAGGATCACCCCCGCGACCTCGATGTTTCTGCCATCTCGGATATTCGCAAGATCCGCGCAGCGGACGATCCCCATCGCGTCCAGTTCGTCGCGCAGGAAACTCAGGGGATGCGCACGCAAACTCAGCTGTAGCGTGCGATAATCCTCCACCACCTCGCGTCCTTCGGTCATCGGCCGAAGCGCGGTCGGCGGTTCGAGCCCTTCGGGCGAGAAGCTCGCCTCGCGGGCGTCGGCGGCCGCGAAGAGCGGTAGCGGCGCCTCGCCAAGGCCGCGGACCTTCCACAGCCCCTGCCGCCGGTCCTCAGCAAGGCAGGCGAATCCATCCGCCTCGGCGATCCTTTCGATCGCGGCGCGCGGCACGCCGGCGCGGCGCCAAACATCCTCGACACAATCATAGGGCACATCGCCCCGCGCCCCGACGATCGCGGCGCCATGGATGTTCGCGAGCGATCGAACCTGGCGGAAACCGAGGCGTACCGCGAGAGTGCGCCCGCCGCTCCTTTCCAGCGTGCAGTCCCAATGGCTGTCGTTGATCGAGACCGGACGCACTTCGACGCCATGTTTTTGCGCATCGCGCACGATCTGCGCGGGCGCGTGGAAACCCATCGGCTGGGCGTTGAGCAAGGCCGCGCAGAATACATCGGGATGATGATGCTTCATCCAGCACGACGCATAGGCGATCTTCGCAAAGCTCGCGGCGTGACTTTCGGGAAAGCCGTAGCTCCCGAAGCCCTCGATCTGCTTGAAGGTCCGCTCGGCGAAATCCTTGGGATAGCCACGCTCGACCATCCCATTTACCAGCTTGTCGTAGAAGTGACTGACGCCGCCCGTCAGCTTGAATGTCGCCATCGCGCGGCGGAGCTGGTCCGCCTCGGCGGGTGTAAACCCCGCCCCGACGATCGCGACCTTCATCGCCTGTTCCTGGAACAGCGGCACGCCCAATGTCTTCTCGAGCACGGCGCGCAGCTCGGGCTTCGGATATTCGGGCTTTTCCTTGCCCTCGCGGCGGCGCAGATAGGGATGGACCATGTCGCCCTGGATCGGACCGGGCCGCACGATCGCGACCTCGATCACGAGATCGTAGAAGCATTTGGGCTTGATCCGCGGCAGCATCGACATCTGTGCCCGGCTTTCGATCTGGAAGACGCCCAGCGTATCTGCCTTCTGAATCATGCCGAAGACCGCGGGATCGTCGTCCTGCAGGTCGGCCATGCCGATATCGACACCCTTATGCTCGCGCAGCAGGTTGAACGCGCGGTTCATGCAGCCGAGCATGCCGAGGCCGAGAACATCGACCTTCATGAATTTGAGGACGTCGATATCGTCCTTGTCCCACTCGATGATCTGCCGGTCCTCCATCCGCGCGGGCTCGATCGGCACAAGATCGTCCAGACGCTCCTCGGTCAGCACGAACCCGCCGGGATGCTGCGAGAGGTGCCGCGGCGTCCCGATGAGCTGGCGCGCGAGATCGAGCGTCAGGCGCAGTCGGTAATCGCCGGCGTTGAGGTTCAGCTCCGCAATGCGCTCCTCGGGGATGCCATCGACCGACCAGCCCCAGACGAGGCCGGTGAGCATCTTGGTGAGGTCGCGCGGCAGACCGAGCGCCTTCCCCACCTCGGCGACCGCACCGCGGGTTCGGTATCGCGTGACCACGGCGGTCAGCGCGGAGCGCTGCCGCCCGTAGGTCTCATAGATCCACTGGATGATTTCCTCGCGCCGTTCATGTTCGAAGTCGACATCGATATCGGGCGGCTCCTTGCGTTCGCCCGACACGAAGCGCTCGAAGAGCAGCTCGTGCTTGATCGGGTCGATCGAGGTGACGCCGAGCAGGAAGCAGACGCAGCTGTTCGCGGCCGACCCTCGCCCCTGGCACAATATGCCGCGGCGCCGGCTCTCGGCGACGATCGAATTGACGGTCAGGAAATAGGGCGCATAGCCGAGCTCGCCGATCAGGCGCAGCTCATGATCGATCTGTTGCCGGTATGCGGGCGGCACGCCGCCCGGAAACATCCGGTTCGCACCTTCCTCGGTGAGCGCCGCGAGCGCCTCTTGCGCGGTGCGGCCCTCCATCACCTGCTCATAGGGATATTGGTAGCGGATCTCGCCAAGGTCGAACCGGCATAGGGCCGCGATGTCGGCTGTCGCCGCGATCGCGTCGGGAAAGAGCGCGAAGCGCCGTCCCATTTCGGCGGGCGACTTCAAGGCGCGGTCCATGAAACGCTCACGCTTGAAGCCCAGCTCGTCGACCGTTGTCTTCTCGCGGATCGCGGTCAGCACGTCCTGCAGCAGCCGGCGCTCGGGCGCATGGTAGAGGATGTCGCCGAGCGCGACGCTCCGCACCCCGAGCTCCTGCGCGAGCGCGTTGAGCGCACGAAGCCGCGCGAAGTCACCGGGGCGCCGCCGCAGCGCCAGCGCGAGATGGGCGCGCGCGCCGAAGGCGCCCTGCAGCTCGGCGAGATCGAGCCGCGCCCGCTCGTCGGCTTCACCGGGCACGAGGATCGCGACGAGGCCCTCGGCCGAGGACGCGACGTCGGGCCAGTCGAGCCAGCAATTGCCCTTGCCGCCACGAATCTTGCCCAAGGAGAGCAGCCGGGTCAGGCGCGACCATGCCGCGCGGTCCGTCGGATAGAGAAGGATCGAGCGGCCATCGCGCAGGTCAACGCGCGTCCCGGCGATCAGCCGGACGCCAGTCGCCTCCTGTCCCGATAGACCGCGCACCATGCCGGCGACGCTGCCGCGGTCGCACAGCCCGAGGGCCGAATGGCCTTGGGAAGCGGCGGCCGCGAACAATTCCTCGGGCGAAGAGGCCCCCCGCAGAAAGGAGAAATGGCTCGAGGTGTAGAGTTCGACGTAGCTTGTGGCCGGGGTCGTCATCCGAAGACGCCGTGCATGTACCAGCTGAGGTCGCCGGTATTCTCGGTGATCGCGTCGCCGCGGCGAAACAGCCAGAAACGCTCGCCGCTTGTCGCTTCGACCCGGAAATAATCGCGCACGGCCCACATCTCGCCGGGGCGGCGCCACCATTCGCCATGGATGCGCTCGGGTCCGTCGCCCGCGACCACGGCATAGGTCCGTCCGCGCCACGCGAAGCGGCGCGGCGGATGATCGGGCAGCAACGCCACGACGCCCCGCAAGGCCTCGGGCAGCGCGAGCATACGGATCGGACGCGCCCACGACGGCCAGCCTTCAGGCTTGGCCAAGGGACCGGCGCGTCCGATCGCGCGCTCGGGAACATCGCTCTCGATCGAGCGCAACCGGAACAAGGCCGCCTCGCCCGCGCGTCCGCCGAGCGCGTCGACGAGCGGAGCCAAGTCGGGCGGGCGCGGGGTGCCATCGAACGCCGCGCCCCCGATCGCCTCGGCGCCCAGCGTCTCGACCTGCGGCGCCGCGAGCGTCATCGCTTCGATCCCGAACCCCGGTTCGATGCGATCGATGCGGAGCTTGAACAGGCGGAGCAGATGGCTCGCGTCACGCGTCGCCCGCGCCGTCCCGACCGCAATGACCTGCTCGCCCATATCGAGCCGGTCGCAGCGCAGGACCAGGCTCCGTATGCCGAGCCCGCGCTCGCGCAGCGCGGGCACGAGATCGGCGAGCAGGTCGGAAATGACCTGTTCGATCGCCTCCGCCGTGCCGATCGGCTCGAGCAGCGCCCGCCGCGCCTCGGGCATTTCGAAGGGGACGACCGGCACGATCGGTTCGG
>Ga0209232_1000393_pt1 | contig 26801 bp, 28 predicted proteins | sample ETNvirenome_2_60_FD_184066 | JGI IMG/M metagenome (GOLD analysis project Ga0209232, IMG submission 184066) | Marine viral communities from the Pacific Ocean - ETNP_2_60 (SPAdes) (version 2) | ecosystem: Environmental > Aquatic > Marine > Oceanic | place: Pacific Ocean | collected 2013-06-22
AGATTCAGCAAAAGGAGTAAAAAGAGTAACAGAAATGTATTTAGTAAATGCAAATTCTGTAACCCATGCGGAAGCAATGGTAACAAAAGACTTTGAAGGAGATGGAGTTGACTTTGAAGTTAAAGCAGTATCCAATTCCAAGATTATTAAAGTAATCGAAAACAACTAAAAATTAAATAATAACTAAAAATTAAAAAATGGCAAATTCAGTAAAATATCACGTAGGTGATAAAGTAGTAGTCAGAACTAAGTATTATAAATCTGATGAATCAAAGTTACAAGTAGCATTAGTAACAAATATTAATCCTTCAGGAAAATTAAATAAACGAACATATGATGTTAGGACCGAAGCTGGTTCTGGTATGATACAATTATCAGTTGATGATAAAAAATCAAATCAAACTATTGTATCATCAATTACCGAAGCATGGATAGCTAATGGTGGTACTAACAATATGTTTATTCATAAGAAACATGGTCATACAAGAGCTAATTTTGCAAAAGATATAAAGTTAAGAGCAGATGGTGAAGAAATGGATAGTGATTCAATGGTATTAGGTCATTATGAAAAATATAATAATTTTGTATTTCCAACTCAAGGACCAAGATCGTTTTAATATGAGAGAAGAGATTAAAAAAGCTAGACTTAAAACAAAAGTACTTAAACAATATCCAGATGCAAAAACTGTATTTACAGATACTGGGATACAAATTATGTCTGGTGATATATTTATTGCTGAAGAGTTTTACTTGCCTGTAACAGATTCTGAAGACCAAGCTTGGGAATATGCAGCATTAGCATGTAAAACATCTCAACAATTTAATAGAACTCATCCATCAAGAATGAGCCTATCAGATATTGAAAGTAAAATAAATAGGATTAATCGAAGAAGAGGTCCTAGAGGTAAACGTAAAATTAAAAGGTAATTAATTATGGCAAATGAAAAAGATCAAGTAATAGATCAAAAAGAAGAACTTGTAGAAGTTCAAGAAACGTCGGAAGCTACTGAAGTAGTTACTGAACAAAAATCTGAAACACCAGGTGAACAGCCAATGGAACCTGTTGAAGGATATGTAGATGATTTTCCTGTAACAGAAGAAGCTTTAGGAGATTTGGATAGCAAATATCTTCGCGAAGATCCAATGGTAGTAGGTTATAGAAATTTAGAAGAAATGGAAATTGTTTATGATTTTGTTGCTTCTAATTTTGATGCAACTCAAGAATCCATTTTAGATGTAGGTTGTGGTAGAGGAGATTTTTTAACTCATATTCAAACAATATATCAATCTGATATTAAATATCATGGTATTGATATGAATAAAGTTTTAATTGGAGTTGCAAAAGAAATGAATCCAACCGCAGCATTTACAGCAACCAATCTATTTAAACTAGACGGTAATTATGCATCAGATTGGGTAATTAACATTGGTGGATTATCAATTATGTATGAACCTGTTACAGGTGAATTCAATCAAATGGATGCATTAAATAATACTGTTGCAAAAATGCTTGAATTAGCAGATACTGGTATTGTAATATCATTACTAAGTGCAAATGCACAAGATGCATATGATGAGCAATATCTAGCATATGATCCAGTAGAAGTCCTAGACTGGGCATTAAATGAATATGGACAATTAGGAGGAAATGTAAGAATAGATCATAGTATTGCAGATTCCTTATTTACATTAACAATATATAAATAAACAGACATGAGTGTAAACTTAACAGCGGCGCATGATAGAAAAAAGACTCGCCACCTTGGAAAATATTGGTCATCAATTGACTTTGAATTAAAAGAAAGAGTTAATCCAGATGATTTTAAATACGCAAAAATGAAACCTGTAATAGGAGCGTTAGAAATTGGAGGTAAGAAATTTGATATGACATTTTCTGAACTTAATCAATTAATGAGAACATGTAGTGCAGCTATGGATCAAGCAGATAAAGCATATCGGTTAGGTAAATGGGGTGTAGCTAGATCGTAATGGGATTTCATAAACGATATATTGATGACAAACAAGTAATTGACATCTATAGAAATAATGGATGTCAAGCTGTCATTGATTGGTTCTCAAAAGGCGTGGACGCAGTTATATTATCAGGGCCATTAGCAAGTGAAGTTAATGATCTAATGAATATTCTAGAACATGATAAGGTACGAGGATGGAATAGAATTTCAGAAACGATATCTAAAGCTTCCATGAAAAGACAACGAAGTTAATATTTATATAAAAGGGTAGATATGGCAAAATTTGGAATGTATACAAAAGGTGCTACTGAAAGTCGCCATCATATTAGTACGGTTGATGTTCAGTCTAAACAAGAAGCGGAAGCATACTTTGCAGGTCGTAAACAAATGACGTTGGCACAATTTCATAACATATTTATTGTCAAAGAAATTAATAATAATAATTCTAAAAATTTATTACTAGGCTAGTGGAAATTGATAGTATACATATTGATGAACAAGATTTTGATATATTTTTAAATCTTAAATCTAAAGACAAAGTTGCATTTGTTTCAGATACCGTTTGTTATGGTATTGATGCTGCTATGTCTAAGTTACAAATATTTGAACCAGAAGACGAAATTGAATTCGAAGCAGATTTTGATATTGATGATAAGCCTACAAAAAAAGAACAAACAGTAAGTGAATCATTTCAAGATACTGTGTATGAAGAATTGATACATGATAGGCATAGAATGAATATTCTAATAATTAATAATGCTATTCATATGAATTCTTCAAGCTTATCATGGATAAGAAAAATGGTACTCAAATTATTTATGGATGGACATGTTATTATAAAAAATAAACATGCCAAGAAAATACCTGGAATAGACAAATTTCGCTATTATAGGTGTTATGATATTATTGGCCAAGTTCCACCAATTTGTTTGAGCTAACATATATATATTAAATAATCGAGTGATACTTTGCGGGTCGGTCGGTTATGTTAAAACAATGTTTAACAAAAATAAAATTATTTAAGGAGATTTATTATGGGAGAATTAACACTTTTTGGCACATCGCCATTCGACATCCTGTTCAGGGATTTTTACAAATCAGAAGCGGACTTTGCTCCGTTCAATCAAATCAGAGTCAATCATCCAGTAGATATATATGAAGCCAAAGGTGGCGTTAATATTGATATTGCATGTGTTGGTTTAACAAAAAAAGATATTGATCTTACTATTGAGGGAGATATCCTGCGTGTAGAATACAAAAAAGAAAAAGGTTCTGAAAGCGCAGAATACATTCAAAGAAATATCGCAAAACGATCATTTAACTTTGGGTGGAGAATTAGTAGAAGGTTTGATTTATCAAAACTAGATGCTAAATTACAAAATGGTTTACTTCATCTGTTTGCCCCGTTAACAGAAGATAACAAACCTAAAACGGTTACAATTAAGTAGAACAAATCACCGACCCGCATTCACCGGTTATAACCACCTTTAAAGAACTAATTACATATGTTACAAGTAGGACATTATATAGATTACAATAATAAGAAACTTATCATAAAACGAGCATTCAGATTAAATTCATTAAAACCTAATTTTGATACTAATATTATGAAACAATGGACTATGTCTGATACATTGTTGAAAAAAGATAATGTGTTATATTGTTGTGAGACTATTCAAGATGCGGAAATTATTTCCGAAGAATCATTAGGATAATTGAAAAATTTTCCTTATATTAATTATAAATTAACTAATAAAAATTGTATGAATAACAAAGTAAGACTAGGTTATGCTTGTGTTAATATGGGCTTAACTAATCGTAAAAAAAAGCATGGAGGTAAAGTCACTACCTCGAGGACAGCTAGAAAAGCAACTTGGCAATTAGGTTCAGATAATCCTAAAGACTGGGATTATGAATTGATAGGAGAGCGAGCATTGCTTAATGCAACTGATCTATTACATTATTTGAAATGGAATGAAGAACATGGTATTAGATTATTCCGTGTTGGTTCTGAATTGTTTCCATGGCATGATCATTATGAATTAAAAGATCTTCCTCAATTACCAGAAATATCTGAACGATTAATGGAGGCAGGTAATTATGCTCGTGCGCATGGTCATAGATTGACCACTCATCCAGGTCCATTTCATGTATTAGGTTCACCAACTCAACCAGTAGTAGAAAAATCTATTATAGGTTTAGAACGTCATTCTGAAATGTGGGATCTTATGGGATATGAACCATCATTTGAAAATAAGATAAATATTCATGTTGGAGGAGCATATGGTGATCATGCAGCTACAGCAAAAAGATGGATTAAAACTTGGCATCGATTATCTGATAGATTGAAAGCTAGATTAGTTCTTGAAAATGATGATAAACCATCCATGTGGTCAACTCGAATGTTATATGATTATTTCCATAAAGAAATAGGAATACCGATTACATTTGATTATCATCATCATAGATTCCACCCAGATGAATTAACCGAGCAAGAAGCTTTAGAATTAGCTCGATCGACTTGGCCAGAAGGAGTTACTCAATGTACTCATTATTCAGAATCAAGACGTAGAGAAAAAGAAGGTAGGTTAAGACAGTTATGTGAAAACAATAACATTAATTTTGAAGATCTTGATAATGAAGATGATTGGCCAACTTTTTCTAGATTGAAAAAGAAGTGGGCCAAGACTCGTGAAAATGCCCATTCAGATTATATCATTGATGATATTAATACATATGGATATGATTTAGATATTGTTGTAGAAGCAAAAGCCAAAGAATTGGCAGTATTGGGATGGAGAAATAAATATAAACAAGAAAAAAGGCCACAATTGGCCGAACTTAGTTAAAATATAATATATTATTATTATTAATATTATTAATTATTATATATTTATATTAAATATTTTTAAATATAATTATGCAAAAGCTAAGTCTAACCACCTAAAAAAAGGAGAAAAGTTATGAGTAATGTAAAAAATGCACCACAAGTTAAGATTCAACTTGATGAAGCGGATAATATGATTGGTATCTTACAAGATATTATTAGACGTGGAATGAAGATTGATCCTGCAGAAGCACAAAGAAGATTTACTGTTATAAGAGAAAAAATTAAATACGCTCAAGATAGCATACAAAACTAATTATGAAAAAAAGACTCTTTCCATTTCTAATAGGATTATCTGCTCTAGCCGTATCCGGCTCGGCTGCATTCTATTCTGTATTTGGATTGAGCAAATTATTTGCAGGTGCAAGCTTGCAAGTAATTATAATGGCTGGATCATTGGAATTTGCAAAATTAGTTACAGCATCTTTATTATATCAATATTGGAGTACAATAAATAAGTTTATGAGATTTTATTTATCTGTAGCAGTATTTGTTTTAATGTTAATTACATCTGGTGGTATATATGGATTCTTATCTGGGGCCTATCAAGAAACGGCAACCAAGTCAGAATTCCTAGATAAATCATTAGCTGTATTGGAAACTAAACAAGAAAGGTTTGAAGAACAGAAGACGGATCTTAATATAGAAAAGACGCAACTAAATACAACTATTTCTGATTTAAGAACTTCGCTTTCAAATCCAACTTCGGTATCTTATTGGGATGAAAATTCTCAATCAGTGATTACAACGACGTCTAGTTCAACAAGAAGAGCATTACAATCAGAATTAAAAACTACCATTGAAGATAGAGATAATATAAATCTAAAATTGGAAGCGGTAATGGATTCGGTAATGAGAATTGATACAGAACTATTAGATTTAGAAATTGGTAATGAAGAACAAAGAGAACTTGGACCACTTAAATATTTAGCAGAAACGACTGGTAAAGATATGGGTACTATAGTTAACTGGTTCTTATTATTAATAGTATTTGTTTTTGATCCATTAGCAATTGCATTAGTAGTTGCTGCCAATTTTGCATTTGCACAAATCAAACCAAAAGAAAAAGAAGTTCCATCACCACATTATTCACCTCAAAGTTACATTCCTGAACCCGAATTGTATTCAGATGAAGATGAAAAAAGAATGGATGTAATTGGACAAAATGGTAATGATGGACTGCATTATGAAGAAACTAAAAAAGATTTAAAAACAGATATATACCAAGAAAAATTAAAACCAGGATCAGATGGCCCCGGTAGAGTAGCTGGACCACCTAAAACTAAAAATTTATAATATGGCAAAGAAAAAGGTTATACACAAATTTAAAACACGAAAACGTAATGGTACAACATATATGATATGCAGAAATAGCATTGAAGATAAATCATATTGGGGTTGGCAAATTCTTTCTAAACATCCAAGATGTAATAATTGGTCTGAGGTAGGAGAAGGTGCGACAGCAGTACTATGTTATCAATGTGTTAATAAAACAGTAGGACCTCCTGATATCAGAGGAGGATATAAATCATCTGGAAGATTGCGTGGTTGGCAATTCATGAAAGAGTTTGTTGATAAGGAAGGAAATGTATTTCATAAAGGAGTTGAACAACCTAAACTTAAAGGTACATTAGAAGCAACAAAAGCAAAACCAGAAAAAAAGAAATTGACTAAACGAGAAAAAGAACAGTTAAAAACTAAAATTCTTGAACAAATGAATGTTGTAAGAGGTAATCTTAAAACAGCTGTATATAAAAAAGATATACGATCAAATGGTGTTAAAATGAGAAAGCTTGAACGTCAATTAAAAAAGTTATAGATAATTTGGTATTTTGAAAAAAAGTTATTATATTAAAGTATTATGAGTGATTTATACGACGAAAGACCAAAACCAATCAAACAAGAAACTATGCAATCAACTTTAATGGAAGAATCTCCATATACAAGGTTAAATGATATAATTGCAAATCAACTTGAAATTGAAGATAGTGTATTATATCTAAATGATGAAATAGAAGGCCATACATTGTTTGATTTAATAATGAGAGTGCGACATATATTAAAATATCGTACAGGAAAAGAATATAAAGGAACTCAAAATGATCCTTTAAATTTAATGATTAATTCACCTGGTGGTGATATTCATGAAATGATGGGTATTATTGATTATATAGAATCATTAGATGTTAAAACAAATACAATATGTCGTGGCCGGGCATTTTCGGCAGCATCTATTATTCTTACATGTGGTACTGGAATAAGGATGGCAAGTAAAAATTCTACAATTATGTTTCATCAAGCCTCTTCAATGATATCAGGTAAATTGACAGACGTTACAGCAACTGTAGACTTTGTAAAACAAGTTGAACAAGATATATACGAACTTCTATCTAAAAAAACAAATAAAGATTCTTCATGGTGGAAAGATAATATGAGATCAGATATGTTTTTAACTGCAGAGCAGGCATTAGAAATAGGAGTTATTGACCAAATAATTTAAGGAGAATAAAATATGAAAATGAAACCAATGGGAGACCATCTTTTATTAAAAAAGAAGGCAAGTGAAAATAAAACTAAATCAGGTATTATAATGTCTTCAAATGAAGATGTATATGGATATGCAGAAGTAATTTCAGCAGGAGATGGTATATTTACACAAACAGGTGATAGAATACCAATGACTTCAAAAGTAGGAAGTACAGTAATTGTACCAGCAAGATTGTTATCAGGTAAAAATGGAAACGAACTTACATTTGAAGATGAAAAATATTTACTAGTCAGAGAATCAGATGTGGTAATGGTATCAACAAAATAATAAAATATGAAATTAACAGCAGAACAGATAGTAGAAAATTGGGATAACCTAATACAGGTTATACATGATAACTTCGAAGGTGAAAGAAAAGATAAACTTATAGCAATGTATACAGATCTTGAAGATAGAATGTCAATGCAACCTGCTTCAAGTATTGACCATTATCATAATGCATTTGAAGGTGGATATGTAGATCATGTTTTAAGAGTAATTAAATGTGCTGAAAAAGTTCATTCATTATGGACTGAAATGGGCGCAGATATGTCTGGTTATACAAAAGAAGAATTAATATTTGTAGCATTAAATCATGATATAGGTAAAATGGGATTTCCTGGAGAGGGTAATGAAACATATATTCCTAATGATTCTGAATGGCATAGAAAAAATATGGGAAGGATGTATAAGGTTAATCCTAATAACCAATTTACCCTTGTAAATGATCTATCTATTTGGTTATTGCAGCATTATGGTATTAGTATTACTTGGAATGAAATGTTAGGTATAAAATTAACAGATGGATTATATGATGAACACAATAAACCATATTTCATGTCAAGAACAGCAGATTCAAAATTAAAAACTAATTTAGGTTTTGTAATGCATCAAGCAGATTGTATGGCAGCTAGAATTGAATATGAAATGTGGGCAAAAACAAAATCAAATCAAACAGCAACTGTTAAGTCTTCAATTTCAGGATTTAATAAAACTAAGAAAAAAGCTAACTTTAAAAAATTAGGTAATATAGCATCAAAAGGAGAAGCAGGAGCAGCAATGAAAATGTTTGATGATTTATTTGGAGATAAAAAATGATAACAACAATAATAATATTATCGGTGGCATTAGCAATATCAATATTTGTTAATATAAACCAATTACGTAAACAAGAGTCTCAATCAGATTACATTGATGATTTAGAAAAATCAAATGTAGCATATTATGATTTTTTAGACCAATTAAAACTTAAAGTAAATCAAGCCAACTCTGAAATAAGAAACGCAGATAGACAAGGAGCATTTGAAGCATCAGACGAAGTAGGCACATCATTTAAAATTATTAAAGAAGTGATGGAAGACCTAAATCGTGGAGTTAACTAATGAATGAACAACCTAAATTATCACCGGTAGATAAATTTTATGAATGGTTTGAAGCAGACAAACTTCGAATTGAAGAAGAAGCTAAATTACCAAAGAAGAAGCGTAGAGGTAGAAAGCCAACAAAAAAACAATATTTCACATATATAACAGATCATGCAATTGTAGCATATAATCAAGAAGACGATTATATGAAGCGCAATAAAGTATACAGAGAACATATTGATTATGCATTTAATAAGTTAGCTGAAAATATTATTCATACATTTAAATTTTATTATTTTGATGTACCATATCAAGATGTTAAATGTGAAGTCGTTGCATTTTTAAATGAAAAGATACATAAGTATCAATTAGAAAAAGGAAAAGCTTTTTCTTATTTTTCAATTATTGCAAAAAATTATCTTATTATTGCTAATAATGCTAATTACGCCAAAATGAAAGCAAGGACAGATATAACTGTTATTGACGATAGTAGAGATTTAGGTGGTGAAATGGTATATTCTGATTACCAAGAAAGTTTAAGAGATTTTACAAATCAATTTGTAGAATATTATTCTACTAATCTAAACAATATATTTTCAAACAAGCGTGATATAATTGTCGCAGATACATTATTAGAATTATTTCGAATTAGAGAAAATATAGAAAACTTTAATAAAAAGGCTTTATATATACTAATAAGAGAACGTACAGGATTAAAAACTCAAAATATTACCAAGGTAGTAAACATAATGAAAAAACATTATCAAGATATGTTCTTAAAATACTCACATAAGGGGTTCATAGGCACCCATAAATCATAGTTGTACATATTTATTTTAAAGGAGTATTACTATGCATGATGAATTTGAATTATTCAAAGGCACTACATTTTCTGATTTAATGAAAGATATCTATCATAATTCTAAAAAGAAGGATAGACAAATCAATACATTGATACAAGAATTGCAACCATTAATTAAAAATATAGGTGATGCAACAGTTATAGTCCCGTTAATAAAAGAATATCTAGATGTATCAGTTAAAAATGATGAACATTTAGTTAAACTAGCAGCAGTTGTTCAAAGATTAGTTGGCTCTGCAACTAAAGAAGGTGGCGATGAATATGGCATGTCTGAAGAAGAAAAAGCTAGATTATTACAAACTGCACAAGAAGAATTAGATGCAATACATCAACAACAAGATGAAATTAATTTAGGAGATGCTAAATAATGTCACAAGGAATAACATGGGGATTTGGAGAAGTAGTTAGTACAGAACATACATACAACCAAACAACAGGTGCTGAACAAAAAAAAGATCGAGATAAACAAGGAAAGGCCGTTGGCGAAGATCAAGCTAATCCAAAATACCGAGGAGAAATTGAAGTTACTATGCAGGCCAATCAAGGAGGCCTACCAGGTGGCGGACTTGCAGGTGATACTGTAACTGCATATCCATCTGATATTAATATTACAAAGATTCCATTAGTTGGCGAACATGTTATAATGTATCAAGGTCCAGGATCAAATATGGGGTCAGCTCCACCCGATCCAAAAACAGGAAAAAAGAAAACAGGAATAAACTATGATACAGAATGGTTTTATTTACCACCAATATCATTACGAGGACAGGTAGAACTTAATGTTAATCCAATGGCGAATGCAGGAGGACCTAAAGGTAATCAAGTAATTCAAGATGGAGAACAAAAAAGTAAAACAGAAGCTTATTCAAATGCTGAAACAGGTAATCCATCGGTAGTAAATAAAAAACCTACTGGTGGTCAAGAAGGATCTGCAAAAAGTAGAAATACATTTCCTGATTATACAAAAGGAGAATTAGCACCTGATGATATTGCAGAATTTCAAAGATTAGAACAACGTATTCTAGATTTAAATGATCCAGAAAATGAATTTTATAAATTTCAATTTGCAAATGCAGGAGGATTAGAATCATCATCTGCAGGTGAAGCTCGTATTGAACAGCTTATTAAAGAAACAGAAGATGAAATTGAAGAATATAAAGAACAGTTAATAGAACATGTAGGATACCAAGGAAAGTTTATTGAATCAGAAGGAGATATAGATACCATAACAGGATATTTAGGATTGATTCCAGAACAAGAAGCTCAGAAAAAAGAAGAAGAATCTCAACGAGAAGCGGAGATAGCTGGTAGAAATACAAATAAAAATACTAGTAATCAAAAAGGTGGAGGAAATGATAAAGCACAAAATACATTAGATACTGCACCAGGTAATGATTTTGTTGAAAAAGGATCTATCGGAAATCTACAGCCATATGAAGGTGATTTTTTATTACAAGGCAGGATGGGACAAAGTATAAGATTTGGATCGCAAACATCTCCAAAAGACCCAGAACGATATGTACAACCACAACCATGGGGACAGGGAGAAGCACCAGAGGGATCACCTATTCTTACAATTAGGAACGGCCAATCGACTGATGCGGGTGGTGGTACTGCAAATAATTTTATTGTAGAAGATATCAACGGAGATAAATCATCTGTATACTTAACATCAGGACAAAAAATATCAATAACTGTTGCAAGTCCTATATTTGATGCAATTGATAATGCAATTAGACAAGCAGATAGTCCAACATATAACGATTCAAATGGAAATCCAGTTCCATCCTGGGATTGTAACGGTATTAGTGGACCAATAGAACCAATGGCAGGAACAAATGTAACAGATCCAGTTCCAGAAGACTGTGAAAAACTTCCATTAATAGACATGACAGTAGAGTATTTTGATACTGAAAAAGGATCACCAACTCGTGGAAAGGTAATGGGAACAGATAGATTACGTATGATTCAAAAATGGCCTGTATTAGAACAATATGCTTGTATTATATTACAATTATTTCAAGCCGCGGAATCCAATGGTATTTTCTTAACATTGAATAGTGGATTTAGAGGTATTCATCAAATTAATCATCCAATTACCGGAAAGAAATTAGCATCTGGTCAATTAAATTGTAGATATTCATGTGCAATAAACAGAGGATGGGCAACGGAGGCAAATAAAAAAGATAGATCAAGTCCATTATGGAGAGCAAGATCATCAAAATTTAAACCATATGTTGCAATACCAGGATATAGTAGACATCAAAATGGAACAGCAATTGACATTAATTATAAAGATGGTAAAAATATTAATCATGGTACTGATAAACCAAAAAAAATTAAAAGAACTAAAACAACTGATTATGATGGAGTATATGCTTGGTTAATTGCCAATACATATAAATTTGGATTTGTAAGAACTGTATCAACTGAAGAATGGCACTTTGAATATAATCCTACATTGGCAGCAAAAGGACCTTTTGGAAAATTAGGACCAAGTAGTAGTAATAGATGGCATGGTTTAGATAAAGGTTGGCAAGCAGGAAAATTAGGACCTAATGGAAATAATACATGGTTTACAGACCAATCAGTATTACCACCTGGCCATCCATGGAGTGATACACCATTACCTCAAGGTTTTATAGACACTGATGATGGGATACTTGAAAATACTGCTCAAGCAGCATTAGAAATATTTTCATTTGGATTACTTGGTGATGATGATGGACTATTAGGATAAGGAGGATAAAAATGATATCAAAAACACATAAAACATCGACAAAGGGAAAAGTAAAAGTTACATCAAAAACTGTATATGATGCTGAGATTTGGGGAAGAGAAAATGTTTATATCTTTCCTGAAAAGGTATATGAAGATGGTATACGTGGTGTAATATGGATAATACCACCACCTAATATAACCGATGTCCCATACAAAGACAACCCAGGATTTCCAGGACAACATTTTGCATATGATATGGCTATGAATGCAATAGAAGATGGACATATACCACAAAACGAATATATAATATGTGTTTTACCATCATCAGAAACAGATGTTAAACAAGCTTCTGATATGGCAGTAAAGACTGGAATATTTAATTCACATGGATTTGATTATTATGATTTTATCGATCTATGTGGTTGTTGTACAGATCAAACCGGTAGAGAATATTTAAATATTATATATGCAATGGGAGATGGTTGTGGAGAAATTGATTTTAATGATGATACTATAACAAACATAGTAATGATAGATCCTATTCTATTAGATGCAGATATACCAGAAGAGTTTATACAAAATATTTCAATGATTAATAATCCATTAAATCATGATCCAACAACAGATTTAGGTTCTGCTACAATAGAAAGTCAAGCTGCTATTGCAGAACAATTACCAGATGATAATGTTATAACAACAAATGATCCAAAATTTGATTTTTTCAATTTGGCATCAATTGGTTTTGCTGCTTTAAACTTCTTAGCTGGATTAGGTGATTTATTTGGTGGATTAAATAAGGATCTACCATGGGAAGATCACAGTGAAGAACCATTTGTAACTTCTAGTGTAAGTACAAAGCCACCACCAGAAGAACAAAATAGTCCTCAATCTCCACCACAAATAATGACTCAATCTCCAGCTGATTTTCAAAGACCTCAAGTTGTCATTAATTCAGATAGGATTTTAATAAATTCAAAAGCAGATGATATAAGATTATCATCAAATATTCATATAGGATTGTCTGCATTAGAAGCCGTTGGTATTGATGCTGGTAATCATTTTACAGTTAACGCACCAGAAATTTATTTAGGACTTGGAGCAGTAGAACCATTAGTACTAGGAGATCAGTTAACAAATTGGTTAGCATGTTTAATTGATTCGTTAAGAGTATTTACATATACAAATGCAGGAGGACCGACCGGACCAGCTATAAATGTATATTTACTTGATGAATTAGCAAACTCATTAGAATCACTCAAAAGTAGGCAGAATAAGACCTTATAACAAGTACCATAATTCTAATATCTTCATATTTATATTAAAATAAATCGGAGAAAACTATGGATACGAAGAGTTTTGTAAAAATTTTACGAAAAGTTATTAGAGAAGAAGTTAGTAAGGCTGTGAAACAAGCATTAAATGAAAACACAGTTTCTGACAGAAAGGTTATTAATCATGGTATGAATTTGGCTGAAATTGCAGAAAATCCTATGCCATCAAGACCATATGCAAAGAAAAAGAAATTTGCAAAAAATTCAATGATTAATGATTTATTAAATGAAACAGCTCAAACTGGTGATTTTGCTTCAATGATGCAAGGACCTCCAGCTAGTATGATGAATGATTATGCACAAATGGGACCAACAAGAACATCTAAAATGGTTAGGCCTAATCAACAAATGACAGGTATTAATGGAGAAACAGTTAAGCCTGCAACTAAAGAATTACAAGCTGTACAAAATGCACTAATGAAAGATTATAGCGGTGTCATTAAAGCAATTGATAAGAAAAATGGTAAAATGGGAACTAAATAGTGGCTGGACCAGAATCAAAATATTTTAAAGAACGTAGAGAATCAGCATACGCAGAAGGTGGCGGTAGACCAATATACAGATATAATCCAGTTGATTTGGAACCTGATACTGCAATTGGCGTTAAACTTCCATTTAATGGTAATACTAATCCTTTTGGTTTATTGACAGATGCAGATGGATATACAGGTATTACTGGTTCATTTAGTCAATCAACAAATTCTACATTTTATCAAAATAGAATTTCTGGTAAATTTCCATTGTCATATACAACAGAAGAACAAGCATTATCAAATATGAAAAATTTACTTCTTACATATCCAGGTGAAAGATACATGCAACCAACATTTGGCGTAAGAATTAAAGATAGAGTGTTTGAACCAAATACTCCAGATTTAAGAATAGCATTAAATAAAGAAATTCAAGAAGCAATTGGTTATTGGTTACCATATATAAAAATACAGACAATTGCTATTGATAATAAAGAACCTGGATCATCATTCATTACTAATTTTTTATTTATTAAGTTAGAATTTAAGGTAACAGACCAAGGAGCTAATCAGACAATAACATTAGTGTCAAATGGAGAACAAACAACAACAGTTTCAGCAGCAGGTGCTGGAGCAGGATCGTATTAGGGAAAATAAATTATGGCAGATATAGTTAAAAAAGATATTAAATATTTAAGTAAAGATTTTGGAGATTTTAGACAAAATCTAATAAACTTTACAAAAAATTATTTTCCAGACACATATAATGATTTTAATGAATCATCACCTGGTATGATGTTTATGGAAATGGCTTCATATGTTGGTGACGTATTAGCATATTACACTGATAGTAACTTAAAAGAATCTTTATTATCATATTCAGAAGAAAGAGGAAATCTTAATGCAATAGCAACAGGGTTAGGATTTAAACCAAAGAATATGAGATCATCATTAGTTACATTGGATTTATATCAAACAGTGCCAGCAATTGGCACAGGAGTAAATGCTAAACCAGACTACAAATATGCATTAACTATTAATGCAGGTATGATAGCGCAGTCAAATTCAGGAATTAATTTTAGAACACTAATGCCTGTTGATTTTAATCATACAGGGTCAGGTACAAACGGAAGACAGGTAACAGTATACCAAGTAGATGAAACTACAGGAACGCCTACATATTATCTTATTAAAAAACAAGTACAAGCAGTATCAGGAGAAATAGTTTCAGAAGTATATGAATTTGATGAACCAAAAATTTATGATAAAATAGTTTTACCATATGAAGATATAATTGAAGTGATTGATTGTTATGATGAACAAAATAACCGCTGGTATGAAGTAGATTATTTGGCCCAAGAATTTGTTCAAGATTCAATTAGGAATACACCAGATATTGATCCAGACCTTGCAAGCTATAATAGTAGTGCGCCATATATTTTAAAATTAAAAAGGACTGCAAAGAGATTTATATCTAGATTTAGAGCAGATAGAAAATTAGAAATGCAATTTGGTGCTGGTATATCTGAAGAACATGATAGAGATTTAATACCAAACCCAGAAAATGTTGGTTTAGGAGTTCGTGGTCTAAAACGAGAAGTAGATCTATCAGTTGATCCTGCAAACTTTTTATATTCAAGTACTTATGGACAAGCGCCATCACAGACTCAATTAACTATTAGATATTCTAGAGGTAAAGGTTTAGCAGACAATGTTCCTGCAAACTCAATACAACAAATAACAGACGTAGAATATAGCAATCAAGCAACAACAGTAGAAACAATATTGTTACAGCAAGCTAAAGATTCAGTAGCCGTTAATAATCCATTACCTGCAAAAGGAGGAGGAAATATGGAACCAGTTGAAACTGTAAGGCAAAAAGCTTTAGGAACATTTGCAGCTCAAAATAGAGCTGTTACTAAAGAAGATTATATATTACGTGCATATACAATGCCTGCCAAGTTTGGTGATGTTGCAAAAGCTTACATTATACAAGATGAACAAGTAGATTCAACTAATCCAGAAGCTAAAATTGCAAATCCATTAGCAATGAACATGTACTGTATGGGATATAATTCATCACAACAGTTAGTAGCTTTAAACCCAGCAGTAAAACAAAATTTAAAGACATATATATCTCAGTTTAGATTAATGACAGATGCAATTAATATTAAAAATGCATTTATAGTTAATCTTGGTGTTGAATTTGAAATTATACCAAAACCATCATTTAATGGATCTGAAGTAGTAGTTAAATGTATAGATGCATTACGAACATTATTACATGTTGAGAATATGCAAATTAATGCACCAATTGTAATATCTGATATTTATACAAAACTAGATACAGTCGAAGGTGTACAGACAGTATCAGATGTTGAGATTATAAATTTATATGATACAAATTCAGGATATTCAGGAAATGTTTATGATATAAAAGCAGCTACATTAAACAATGTAATATATCCTTCATTAGATCCTTGTATATTTGAAATTAGATATCCAAACAAAGATATTAAAGGAAGAATAATAGGATTATAGGGAAATAAATTATGGCACAAGATCAAATATATGCACAAAGAGATGCAACAATATACGAAAAGAAAGTAAATTGCAATACAGGTATTGACCAAATACTTGAAATTGTATCTTCTAAATCTGGTTCGGTATTAGATGAGTTGTATCAAAATGGAACATATAATTCTCGTATATTAATAGACTTTACAGGAACTGAATTTACTGCCTTATCACAATCAATTGTGGAAGGAACTATTGGTTCAACATCACGAAAATTTTATTTAAACTTAAAAGGAGTGTATGCAACCGATTTACCAATTGCATATAATCTTGAAGCATATCCAATATCTCAATCATGGTTGAATGGGACAGGTAATTATGCAGACAAGCCTGAAACAAGAAATGGTGTTGCATGGTCAACCCGTACAGGATTTGATGGTACAAATCAACAATGGAACACAGGATCTGCTCATAGCGCAAATACATCAGCAGGCCTTGAAGTATCAACTGGTGGAGGTACTTGGATAACTGGTTCCGGATATGAAGCTTCACAATCATTTAATTATGAATCTACAGATGTTAGAATGGATGTGACAGATATTGTTGGTAAATGGTTAGATGGTACAATTACAAACTATGGATTCATGGTCAAATTACCATATTTATCTGAAACAACAGGAAATGAAAATTTTAATTTAAAATTCTTTTCAAGAGATACTCATACAATATATGCACCAAGATTAGAAGTTGTATGGTCAGACTTTACCGCAGCCGGTGGATCACAAACATCTGTAGTACATCAAACTAATGAAGGAGGACCAATAGTATATTTTAAAAATATAGAAGAAAAATATGCCGAAGGTTCTATAGTACAATTTAGATTAGGTGCAAGACAAAAATATCCAACTAAAACGTATACAACGTCATCATTTTATTTAGAATCAACCAAAAGATTAACAATAACAAGTTCATATTCAGTATGTGATGGAGTTACAGGAGAAACAATATTAGATTATGATGATACATATACACAAATAAGTTATGATTCAGATGGTAGTTATTTTAACTATAGAATGAATGCATTAAGTCCAGAAAGGTATTATAAATTTAAACTTAGATCAAAATATGATGATGGTACAATAAAATATTTTGATAATGGTTATTACTTTAAAGTGGTAAGATAAAATGGCAACAACTCAGTATAGAAATAAAACAAAAGCATCAGTTTCAGAACGAGTAGCTACAGATGATCAAATATTTAAAAAATTAAATAAAGCGATGAATGGTCTTGATAAACCAGTCAATCAAACAGCTACCATACAAACTCATCCTGAAGCTATTAAACCAGATGGCACAGTTGCTCAATCAGATGCTGATATCAAATTGATACAAGGCCAACCTGAACGAACACCGACTGGTGTATTAGAATATCGCGAAGAAAAAGAAAATGAAAACTTTCCTATCAAGGTATCATTACAGACAACTAAATACGAAGTAGAATCATTTTATGGAGCTATCAATGAAAATTTTGGCCACTTCTTACAAGGATTTAATCAAGAGCCATTAGTAGCACCATCTATTACAGTAACAGCTGGTCCAACATTTGTACAAGAACAAGTAGTAATAGACGGAGGTAAGCCTGAAGATATTGATCAATCAATAGAAGAATCAGAAACACCATTTAAAACGGCTGGAGAAGTGCATGGAAAAGAATTCCGAGTAATTACAGAAATAAATTCAGCTGGTAATTTTACAGGAATTTTGGCAAATGCAATGTTTATGGTATGGAAAGGAATTAGATATAAATTTTATAATGGTGATACTGATACTACTATTCCAGGAGCAGAAGTACATACTACAGAATTGACAAATGGAGGAAAAAATACTCTTACATCAGCTGCAACTAACCCAGGACCAATTAAAGGATTAACAAATTCTTATGCAGGAAGAAATCTAGAAGTATTTCTTAAAGAACGTGACATGTCATATGCTGATGTAGAAATATTACCTGCAGCCGAAGTAAATGAACTTATGGAAATATCACAAGTAGTTGGAATGGATGTTTGGGATACCATACAATGGAATAGTGCTGCAAATGATGGATTTCAATATAATCAAAATGCAGTGGTAATAAATGAAGTAGAATATGAACCAGGAGATATTATTAATCCTGCAGGAGATGACAATGACTCTCCAACAGATAGAATATTTTTACCTGAAATACATGATAGATGGACAGAATACCATACATTTGACGTAGGCAAGCCTGCTCATAGATCATTAATATATAAACCAACTGCAGATGAATTAAGAAATAAAGTATATGAAGGTAAACCAATACGAGGATATACAGGAGGAACTACAACTGGTTATTATATGATAATGGAAGGAGAGATCTATAAAATAAGCAGTGGTGGAGTATTTTTCTTAGCAACAGTAAATGAAACACCATTTAGTGTTAACGAAGAAGGTAATAATAACTATAGTGAATATCATAAAGCATCATATATTACGATGGATTGGACTGAAATAAGATATCTTGGAACACCAGGTAATAAACCAACTAAGTTGCAAGAAGATCCTTCTTTAAGAGTTAGAATGGCTCAACATTATGATGGTGGTGGATGGACCATAGATCTACCTACAGGTAAATGGAGAGCTGCAGGAACTAGTTATTCTGGATTTTCTAATTATTCTGGATTTATAAATAATGATGCATCATATTTAAATGTGCCAACAGGATTAGGTATTGAAATATATGATGATCCAGGATCAAACTCCCAAGATTTTAGTAATAAAACATATAATGGACCTGCTACAGTAAATCTAGATGGAAGTAAAAATGATGATATTTCTGCAGTTAGAGTATTTTACAATGAAGGAATTGAAGCTCCTAAAGGATATAGAGGTCATAGTGAAGTTAAAAAGTACTTTGCAGGAGAAACGTTTTATAAAAAACCACATCTTGCTGAATATAATAAATTATTTGAATAGGAACAAATGTCATTAGATAATTACATAAATAGAATTAATATTATTTCATCCACCCAACCAATGGATGCAATCCAATTACGAGCTGAAGATCAAGATGTTATAAAAAATGAAATAGTAGAAATACGTGATTTCAATGATCCTGCATTAGATGAAATTATTGAATTACATGTTTATGATTCAGTAGGAAGTTACGTAACAAGTGATCATACATCTGATAATTGGAAACATTTTGCTGACGAAGATAGCTTTGTACAATATGATATATATAAAAATTTAAATGATATTGGAATAACTCAAGGAACATTTAAATTTGTTTTAAATTTTCATAGAACATTAGTTGGAAATTCGAATAATGCTAATTTATATATAAAAGAAATATCACCTGATAGGACAGAACTTTTAGTAAAAATAGGCGATGATCATATAAAATCAGAAGCAAAGGATAAATCAAATACTAAAGAAATTGATGTAACTACGCATGATCAACTATCAATGTTTGAAAAGCGTCGTCCAGAAATATGTAATGATGATGGCTTTGTTCATTTGATGTTCATGAATATGGGTAATAACAGATTGATTCAATTTGTTAATTACAAGTATTTATTTGAAATGGAAGAATTGTATATTAAATTATATACACCATTACCAGAATCAATTAAAGAAAAACAAAAGTTTTGGATTGCACAACAAATAAGGCAGCCATATACAGATAATGCTGTACTTTATAGAAAACCAATTGAATCACCTACAACATCATTACGTGGACCTAATTTTGAAATAGAAACTAAATTTACAAAAATTAATGAAACAAATTTTGAAAGTTGGAATGATTTATTAGGATCATCTGTTGCAACATCTCAACAAATTGTAGATAGTATATTTTCAGGATCATTAGGAGGAATGGACCTAGGAATTGATTATTCAGGATTTCAAAATTTTATAAACTTTTCATCAGCAGCAGAAAGATTAAAAAACTTTAAATATAAAGTAGAGTTAATTGAATATTATAATGATCAAATAACAACTTTAAATTCTATATCTGAATCCAATGAAGTAAATGCTAATAAATCATTGTATAAAAAATATAAAGACAATGTTATAGGCGGATTTGATGGTTTTGAAAGGTATATGTATAAAGAACAAACTGGAAGTTTTTATACTCATGGAACATCTGGATCTGCAATATTTAATGATACATTTACAGTAGAACCGTGGCCAAAAATTGAATATAGAATAACAGGATCAGCTGATGGATTATATCCAGGAGCACAATATCAACTATCTCATACCACATCATCAATTGCCGTCAGTTATTATGAAGGAATTTTAGCATCTGCATCATTATGGGACACTCATAATTCAGCCGCATTAATTAAAGCTGTTCCTGAACATATTAGAGAAGATCAGAACAACCAAGAATTTGAAGTATTTGTTAACATGGTCGGCCAACATTATGATATTTTATGGACATATATAAAACATCAAACCGATGTATACAATCGCGATGAACATTATGCTCATGGTATGTCTAAAAATTTATTATATGATGCAGCTGAATCTATGGGATGGCATTTAGTAAACGGAAATCAATCAGAAAGATTATTTGAATATTTACTAGGAACTAATGAACAAGGCGAATTTGGAAAAATTAATGATCGAAAAATTGATCAAGACTTAGTATTATATGTACCATTCGATGAAGGTAGACCAGATTTTGCAAGAAAGAATTTTGTTGATTATAGTCCAAGACAAGATCAGTTATTTGATTATAATAAGCCGTCATTTGTTCCTGGAGCTCATGGTCATGGTGCATTTTTTGATGGAAACAATTTCTTGAGATATAATACACCATATGATTATGGAACTGGTGATTATGCTATTTCATTCTGGATAAAAGATCTTTATGCAGGTGGTGCATCAACAATATTTAGTGCCACATCAGGCTCTGGTGGTGGAATAGACACAGGTATTCATATTTCACCACTAGTGGGAGAAATATATTTCCAACAATATTATACAGGTTCAAATGGAGCACATACAGTAATCCTACCAGCATCAGTAGTAAATAGATTTTCATCATCTTATTTAGATTCATCATCTCCGCAAGGTCAATCAACTGGTGGTGAATCAAATGGATGGCATCATATTGTGTTTAATGTTGATAGACAAGAAAGTGCATCAGTATATGTAAATGGCGAGTTTCAAGCTGGAACAGACATAAGCATATCTGCATCAGCTGATATTGGCCCCGAATCTACAGGAGACTTTCCAAGACCAGTTATTGGAGCTCGAGCACCAACTGGAGATGATGCACCAACTAATAAATTAACTGGTTCATTGGATGAATTCCGAATATACAAAAAGAAATTAACTACATCTGAAATAGTAGAATTATATACAGACGGTGGATTATATGTAACTCAATCATCCGCAGTAACATTGGCAACACCAAAAGAAGCTTTAAGTACTCAAGTATGGAGAAGAATAGTTAACAATTTACCTCATCTTTTGAAAACAAAAGGAACATCAAGATCAGTTAAAGCATTGTTATCATGTTATGGTATTCCAGAATCATTATTATCTATCAGAGAATATGGCGGACCTAAAATGCCAGAAACTCAACCTGCAGCAATAGAAGAAAGATTTTCATATGCATTAAATATTAGTTCTGGTTCTGTGTTAAGATTTCCAAGTGATAATTATTACACCACCGCATCAGGTTGGGGCCTAGCAGCTGAACGCAATACAACATTAAGTGAAGCCCCAGATGCAATACAAGGTGGTTTACCAAATGGAAGACATTTAAATAATAGACCACCTGATACTAGAGAGATACGAATCAGGCCAGCTGGTACATCATCAATGTATGTAATATCTAGTCGAGCAATGGCATCTCCTGATAATATGCATTGGGCATTAGGTATTCAACATACCGCATCATTTTCAGGTAGCAGCGACTATGGACGATTGTTTTTCCAATATAGAGATTTAGGCGCTGACGGTTCAGTTCAAGATGAAAAATTAGGAAATGCTAATACAAGTTATTCGCCATATGTTCCATTGTATGACGGTGAATTTTGGAATATAAGATTATGGACACAGTATCCATTTATAACATCTAGTCATGACACTGCAACAGTTCCAAACATATATTTTGAAACACAAAAAGCATCAGATTATATTTCTGGAAAAATATTACATCAAGCATCAGGTTCATTGAATCCTGGATCTGGATCGAGTCCAACAAATGGTGAAGCATTACTTAAATATTGGATATCAGATCCGTCAACCAAAGAGATTGTAATAGGTGGAGCTACAGGTAGTGGATTATTTGGAGCAGCTGGAATTATAGCAGGAACCTTTACCGGTTCAATGCAAGAATATCGTGAATGGTTAGAAATACTTGATGATGATACATTTGACAAGCATACATTAAACCCAAAATCATATGTATCGTCATTATCACCATCTTCATCATATGACACTTTAGTTAGGCATTATCCATTAGGAACCAATCAAATTGCATATGATCATACTCAAACATTATTTATAACATCATCTCATCCAAATTACGAAATACAAGATTTTTCTAATCCAGATACAGATGGAGTCACTCAGCATGCAACCATGTCAGGATTTTTTGCACCAACTGATACTATAAACAATGATCATTATGACCGAGTAGATGAAACTTATTATATTCATGGACCAAGTATTGGTGGTAAAAATTTAAAATCTGAAAAGATTAGAATAGAATCAAATAAATTAATTCATCCATTGAGTAGAGAAACAAGAGGTGAAGTTAGTCAATTTGATCGAGTATCAAATGATTCCAATCGATTAGGTATTTATTTTTCTCCTCAAGATATGATTAATAAAGATATTTTTAATCAAATAGGATCTACGGCATTAGATGATTTCTTTGGTTCTGCAGAAGATCAATATAAAGATAACTATCCAAGATTTAAAAGATTTGCTCATGATTATTGGAAAAAATATGAAAATGATAATGATTTAAATGCTTATATAAGAATATTTGCTTTATTTGATTTTTCATTTTTCCAGCAAGTTAAACAATTAATTCCTGTTAGGACAAATGCAGATACAGGGCTTATAATTGAGCCAAGTGTACTAGAGAGGTCTAAAGTAATGGTAGAAGCAGAACCTTCAAGAGAAGAACTGCATTATGAGGATAACATACCAGATCCATTCCCGAATCCATTAATGGAAACATTGCCATTAACAGGATCTATCCAATCTACAGAACCATTAGCTGCAGAACCAATGCATTATACTGCATCTATTACAAACATAATTTCGCAATCAGCTGAAACATTACATTACACTGCATCTATTTCAAATATAATGTATAGCGGTTCTGGAGAAGATTTAACATTTACTAGTTCTATAAAAGATAAAATTGTAACACTGTCACCAGAATTTTTACCTGTATATTCAATGACAACTTCAAGTGTTGAAGAAGCTGATATTCTTGACCCAGGTGTAGATTTATTTAATATTAGAAGCGGCCATCAAGGTGCAATCTATCAACATATAAGCGCATTTCATTCATCTGTATACGGATGGACAACTCAATCAAGATCACCATTAGAATATTCAGCAACTCAATCAATTATAACAGAACAAAGAAAATCAAATATTTACAAGAAAAAAGTGTTTAGTTATGCACCAACTGATGATGTAACAAGATTTTATCCATTGAATGAATTTAATGGAACTCAAATATTAGACCAGTCACCAGGAGCCCGAGAACATTCAAAACAATTAATACAGTTAGATCAAGGATTACTACTTACTGGTAATGTTGCAACCGCATCCGCATCAGACTTTACATTTGAAACTATTACTCATAATAACTTTACAGGACAAGCTTTAATATTTTCTGCATCGGTAAGTGAGTCTGTTCAAAAAAGAGGTGCACAATTTGTAGAAATACCAAGATTTGTTGGAACTAGAAAAGGTCAATGGGCATTATCATTTGTTGTGAAAAATTCTCAAGCATTTACGAATCCTAATACAGCAAGCATATTGATTGGAGGTAATTATTCAACCAATGATGGTGTAGGTCCTGGAGGATCAACTGATGCAACTACCAGACCAGGTATTTGGTTTGAAGGCAGTAAAATACGTCCAAGAGATGCAACCGGCCAATATTGGACATTTAGTTCAGCTGCTATTATATCAGAACCAGCTGAGACAAATCATATTGTATTGAATTGGAACGGTTATGATTTGGATTATCCAGCAACTGGTTCATTTGAAGTATATGTTAACGGTGAATTGAAAGACACTATAAGAAGAGGTATAACAGGTGCGTCAAATTCTGAAAGATCTGGTTCATTCTATTTTGAAGCTTTAGGTGGTGCATATTATTCTTCCACCAATACTCATCAATTCTCTGGTTCATTGTCAAATGTAAGATTCTATGATAAAAACTTAGATGAACAAGAAATATCTTATTTGAATAGATATCCACATTTGAGAGCAAATAGAGATATTGATAATATATACGGTCGTGGTCGAGAAATAATGACAAGACAAAGAAGAAGTAATGGATATTCACCATTTACAGATTTAGGTTTAGTTGCAACTAGTGCATCATTAGAAACAGCCGATTATAGAGATGATGCAAAAGATTCATCATTTTTTAAAGGTTCAAAATTAACTGCACCAAACATAAATGCCCCATCAGATAATGATGTGGATGGTGAAGAAGTAATAAAAATAACAGAAAGAAATAGATATAATTTGATTTATAAAAAAGATTTACCAGATGGCGCTAATTTAGATGTTAGATAAATGGTATACTTTTCAATGATAAACATATTTATTTAAAAATAAAAGGGAAAAACTATGGGATATTTAGATAACAGTTCAATCACGGTAGATGCAATCCTTACCAAAAAAGGAAGACAATTACTTGCAAGAGGTCGTGATGAATTTAAAATTACGCAATTTGCGTTAGCAGATGATGAGGTTGATTATGATTTATGGAACCCTGATCATCCATTAGGAACAGCATATTATGGTGTTGTAATTGAAAACATGCCGGTAATCGAAGCATTACCAGATGAAACACAAATGATGAAATACAAGCTAGTTACATTACCTTCTAGGTCAACTAGAATCCCAGTAATTTCCGTACAAAATAGAAGTATTACATTATCAAGCGGTGGAACGGCATCAATTAGACCATATACAAGAAACTTTAATAGAGGTAATCAGACATTTGGTTATACTGCAATTTTATCAGATTCTGATGCAGCTTACTTAAGAGTAACAAGAGGAACAGGTAGAAGAGGTGCAGGAGCAACAGTACCAGCATTTATTGGTGATAATGAAGCAGCTCAAACAGTAACTGTTTCAGGATTATCATTTGAAATAATTGCAAAAGCGCAGCCGACCGAAGATAAAACAGCAACTGTAACAATTGTTGGAAATGAAACAGGTGGTAGTGTTACTATTAATTTAACAATTGAGAAACAAGAGCTTGAAACTACTCCTGGAGTAGCTTTAGAAGCTTTATAAAAATAGGGATAGAATAATATGGCATCAATTAAAAGAAACTATGGCGGATCTTCAATGATTTTAGGTCGTAGAGGTTTAGGTGGAAGAGGAGCTAGACTTAATAGAGCAGTTCCAAATAGATCTGTAGGTCCAAGACCAAGACCAAGACCAAGACCGACTAGTCCACTTCAAGCTGAATCTGCACAAGATATTGCAAATCAAGCAAGAATTAGAAATATAGAAATTGAAAGAAGAGCAAGACAAATTGCAAATCAACTTATTGCACAAAGAGAGCGTGCAAGGTTAGCAGCAAGAAATGGAAGAATATTTACTGAGTTTGATATTGATACTGATGTTATCCCAAATCAGCAAGAGATCGTTACTAGTGGATTATTTCCAAACAATGTTGGTAACCAAACAAGATTTTTTACATCTTCATTATTAACAGAAACTCAAAAAAGATATTACCAAGAAATATTTAATGGTGAAATGACCAGTACTAGCATTATTGCTAATGATATAACAGCATCATCAATGTTTAGTATTGCATATGGCCATGTTGGAGGGTCTGGATCTGCAGATGAAGGAGGACAAGTAAATGATACTCCATCAAGAGCAATTTATTCT
>Ga0209232_1000394_pt1 | contig 26713 bp, 31 predicted proteins | sample ETNvirenome_2_60_FD_184066 | JGI IMG/M metagenome (GOLD analysis project Ga0209232, IMG submission 184066) | Marine viral communities from the Pacific Ocean - ETNP_2_60 (SPAdes) (version 2) | ecosystem: Environmental > Aquatic > Marine > Oceanic | place: Pacific Ocean | collected 2013-06-22
ATTTACTACATGGTGATTTACGAGATGAAGAAATGAATCAGTTGTACAATCATCCAAAGGTAAAGGCTCATATTTCATTCACACATGGTGAGGGATTTGGTAGACCATTATTGGAATCCACCTTGAGTGAGAAACCTGTAATTGCTTCAAATTGGAGTGGTCAAGTGGATTTTCTAACGAAGGATTCTTTACTACTACCTGGCAACTTGATAGATGTACCGAAGAACTCTTTTCCTAAAGAATTCTATGTCAAGGGTTGTAAATGGTTTCAAGTCAATTATCAATACGCCAGTAATGTGATGAAAGAATTACATAAAAATTATTCTAAGTATCAACTTAAAGCTAAAAAACAGGCGATAATGAATAAACAAAAGTTCTCGTTAAATCAGATGACAAAAGTTCTTGGTGAAATACTCGATAAACATTTACCTGAGTTTGAAGCTCCACCACAAAAGGTTGATATCAAACTTCCACAACTTAAAAAGGTTTCAAAACCTAAACTTGTTGAATTACCAAAACTAAAAAAGGTGAATTAATATGGAAAGAGTAATAGTTTGTCCTGTATGTGGTGATGAACATAGTTGTTTTGAAGATGTACAAGATACCTTCAGTTCATTCATGTGTTTCAATTGTGGTATGATGAGTCATAGCCAATACACAGAAGATAAGATAGATAGTATAGAACATACATCACAATTAATTCGTGATTTAGCATTCAAAGATACAGAACGAAATATTTATTGGTATCCAAGTGTTGTCAATATGGGTAAGTTAGGAATCATTTATCCTGATGGAACACCATTCGATTGGGGATGGAGAATGGCAAGAGTCGTTAAAGTAGATGAGGAAGAGAAAGAAAAGTATCCTATACTCGGTAAGGATGGAGAATACTATACTGAAAGACTTGATGTTGATAACGCTATGGAATTTGGTAAATTTGAATTTCTTGATGCCTGTAAGGCCATGGGAATCGTAAAGGGTGGAGTAACAAATGGGGTATCTAGCACAGCATCTTAAAAATGTAATAAAAAAAACTACCGTGGCACCAAGAGCAATAGAATCAGGTCCTATCTATGATATTAGATATAAGAGTGATACCGCAAACAAGACAAGATATTTGGTATTATCATTAAATATCTATCCCTACACAGGTGGTCTTGATGATAAATTGTTACATTGTCTTGATATGGATGCCCTACCTTTTCGTGATGTGAAGTTAGTACTCAAGGAATCCGATGGTGTAAAAATGATGGATGTTAAGGGTGCTCAATACATGGAGATAAACATACCCGATGGTAGGGAAAATCTTCAGTTTTATGAAAAAAGAGTTGCTGCTATCACGAGACAAATCAAGGGCGTTTATAAGACTCTAAAATTGAATAAGATGTCAAAAATAGAAATATGTGATTACGATTTTTCGAAGGTGGTTGACCCTGCAACATCTAAAAAATATGGGATACGGACACTAAGAGGATGAAAATAAGTTATGGAATCACGGTTCATAATGAGGCCGAAGAACTTGAAAGGTTATTAAGTAAACTTCTCGTCAGTATTGATGAAGAAGATGAAGTAGTAATATGTGTTGATGGTAATCATGAGGGTGTAAAGGATGTAATTAAATTATACTCAATTGATAGTAGGGTTATACACTATGATAGAAAACTTGATGGGAACTTTGCTGACCACAAGAATTCTGTGATTGAAAAATCAAGTGGTGATTACATCTTTCATATAGATGCTGATGAATATCCAAACGAAACATTACTACAACAACTTAAACAAATATTAGAAATGAATGATGTTGATTTGGTTTGGATACCAAGAGTCAACACTATTGATGGTATGACGGAAGAACACATCCGAAGATGGGGTTGGAGAGTTACAGAAAATCGTTGGGTAAATTATCCTGATTATCAGGCCAGAGTTTTCAGAAATCACAAAGATATAAGATGGACAAGACCACTTCACGAACACATAGTTGGTTGTAAAACATACTCACATTTGCCACCACTTGAAGACTTGAGTTTGTATCATCCCAAGACCATTCAAAAACAAGAACAACAGAATCTATTTTACAATCAAAATTTTAGCAAAGAGTTAAATGTCAGACGCTCTTAAAAGGCCGATGGAGTTTGGTATTCGTGGATTACCAATATACAAAAACAATGTCAACGCCACATTAAAAAAATATCAAACCGATACCTTTGGTGAGATAGAGTATAAATTCAATAACATGGGTTGGAGAGGTACTGATGATTTCCCAAACGACCCGTCAAAACATGGTGACCACTATGAAAAATTTGATTTGGTGGTTGGGTGTTCCCTCATCGAAGGAATAGGTGTTAAGGAAGAAGACTTATGTGTGACAAAATTACAAGAGTGGAATGAGATACCAACATATAATTTGGGGATGAATGGTACTGGAGCTGATTACCTCTTATGGATACTTAACATATGTGTAAAACTGCATAATCTAAATAATGTATATGTTTTAAGTTGTTACGAAGGTAGAGAGATGAGATTCTATGATGACCATGTTGAAATTATTCAATCCCACCTTCCATTTAATGATTCATATAAGACAGATTATGTCAGACGAATGTGTGCATTTAACGATTGGAACTTTTTACGGATTACAAACAAGATGGTCAGTTCCTATCCAACTGGTTACGATAGACTTCATCCCAACGAAGATTTTCAAAATATGATATTTGAGGAGTTTAAAAATGAAAAAGACTAAACATAGAAAATGGTTACCAACATTAGGTGAGTTGGTGGATAGATTGAGTATCCATCAATTGAAGGAAGTATTTATACCTGAGAACAAGAAAAATTATGCAGTCGAAATGAATGATATGGTTCATGATATCGATATGATTCTTGAAGAACATAAGGGTAAAATAACAGGTGATGTGATAAGAGCAATAATCGTGTTATCACAAATGAACGCCCATATTTGGTACAATGAATCACAAGTCCGTAAGGGTGAGAAAGGTAGTGATAACTTGATGTTGACTCATGGATTAAATGGTATCCGAAACACCGCCGTTAATAAAATCATGGAAGTTGTTGGTGGAAGGAAGGATTATAAGGTAGATTGTATAGCTGCAGAGTTTAAAGATTGGGAAGTTAGTTGGGATGTTCCAAGAAACAAGAAGTAGAAGCACAAAAAAAGCATTTAGTTGGAGATTGATAGCGTTCACAAATTCTTGGATTATTCTAGCTTTCAGATTAACGGATTTACCATTTTGGAATGCTGTAATAATGAATGCAACAGGAATGGTATTGTTTTATTTTCATGAGAGAATTTGGAATAAAATTAAAATTGGAAGGTCAGTAGATGAGTTATAAGATTTGGCCACTTGGTAGTGTACCAAAAGAATTTCAAAGAACAGAACTCGATAAAATCAAGGAATATGGTTACGATTGGAACGACCCATTCGAAGTGGTTGATATATTTGAAAGGGAAGTTGCAAAGTTTGCTGGTTGTGACTATGGTGTGGCGATAGATAATTGTACTGATGGTTTATTTCTATCTTTAAAATACATAGACTATAAAGGTACAATCACAATACCTTGTAGAAATTACTGTAGTCCACCAATGAGTATCATACAGGCGGGATGTAAGGTAAGGTTCGAGGACATAGAATGGAGTGGAGTCTATCAGTTGAAACCCACAAGTGTGTACGATGGTGCTACAAGATGGACGGAAGGAATGTATGAGGCTGGAGATGGGTATCAAGTAATATCATTTCAAATTAAAAAAAGGATACCGATAGGTAAGGGTGGAATGATATTGACCAATGATAAGAAAGCTTACGAGTGGTTCAAGATGATGAGATACGAGGGAAGAAATACTGATTTACCATATGTTGAGGATACATTAAGTGGTATTGGATATAATATGTACATGACACCTGAAGATGCAGCTAGAGGTTTGATACTCATGAATCATACCCCAAGAAAAAATGAAGATACGGGTGGTTCCAACAACTATACAGATTTAAGAGAACAGAGGATATTTGATGATTTTTTGGAGAATAGTAGATAATAGAGTTTTACCAGTTCAAGAAGTAGATACTCTTGGTTTTGAAGAGAGTGAGGGTATGAGAATACCTGATGAGTATTTACAGGAACAAGAGTTCGTTATTATGAGAGGTTGCCATGGAATTGGTGACTATGGAATCATCTCTGCCATGCCTCGATTACTCAAACAAAAATATCCAAATTGTGGTGTGTTCCTACCATCGAATTCTCTTTACAAAAAACTTTGGGGCAGAGATAATAAAATAGTTGAATCCATATATAAGAATAATCCTTATGTGGATGGTTTTGTTGATTCGGTCAAGGGTGATATATTTCATGACCACTATCGTGTGTGGAACAAGGACAAGTCTGATATTCCACTCATCAAACAAATGTTGAGATTCTGGCAGTTTGACGATAATGAGATGGAAGATTACTTACCTGAAATGTATTGGACACCTGAGGAAGAGACTCTTGGTAATTCAATTATCCAACAACATACAAAGGGTGAAGAGTTTGGATGTCTGATGATTTCGGATAGATTTGGACAAGACGATAAAAAACCAAACCCAAAAACATTTCAATCTCACCAAAAGAAAATCACCACTCTTCTGAATCAAAATGATTATCCTTACTTTTACTGGAGTTATAGACCATCTAAAGAATTTGGATTTCAGTTCAAAAGAGCACTTAACTTCAGACACATGAATCTCAGAATTCAATTGTATATAAAATCAAAGGCAAAGGTAAACATTGGAATCCAATGTGGTACGACACAATGTATCACACGATACTCAAAATGTATTTCAGTTCAAAGACAATTTCCAATGGGTGGTAATTTTTTGGATGGTGAAGAATTAGTATGAAAAGAATTCTAATTGTATTATCACAATATCGAGTATGTGAGAGAATCTTACCAACAATACCGATACTATCTAAGAAATATCGATTAGATTGTTTGCTTGTTTATCAGATGTCAAATACTCACAAGTGGCCAGGTGATGACGACCCACGAAAGTATTTTTATCAAACATATTCGAAAGACTTCAATAAAATTTTTGATGGAGAAAATCCAACATTTAATGATTACGATTTAATCCTAACGGATGATAACAGAGTTTCCTCAAAAACTAATTTAGAAAAAATATATCGACAGAAAAAAGGTGTGATGATATCTTGTTTTCACGGGCCAGTTCAGAAATGGAATAATGTTGAATTTTTCAAAAGAGGTTATAAAACGATATATGATAAAACTTTAGTTTTAGGTAAGAAAGATTGTTTGACAAAATACTGTGTCCCAATAGGAATACCGAGTAATGATTTTTTGAAAGATAAATTGGTAAAACCTAATCACATATTGGTCATTGTAAATTTTCTTGGTAATATTCGTTCTGTTATAGGGAGTAAACCTTTTCCAATTACCTTTGATGAAAGATTAGTAGGGGAGCTTGATTTCAAATCATTACAAGAACGATTGAAAGTACCAATTTTAATCAAGTTGAAAAGTCGTGAGGGTGAAGGTGACAAACAAGTTGATAGGAATAAACTTTATGTTGATTCTATAATGCCAGATGTTGATTATTCGATAGTAATTGATGGAGATAACGATGAATTAATTTGTAATTCTAAATTAGTAGTATCTTGTCCTGGTACTTTTGCATTCAAGTCAATCCAACTTGGAATACCAACTATATTAATTGAGGGGAGTAATGAGGATGGTCACTTCCCACTATTCAATGGATTTGTTGTACCTGATAAAGAACAGATTAGAAAAAAGATTGATGAGATGATGAGTTATGGAAAGGATGAGAACTTTATAAAATCGGTCATAGAGGGTGGATACGATTTTACATCAACACAAAAAATGATAGATGTAATAGAGGATAATTTATGATAAGTGAAAAGGCAAATGTATTCGATTCAGCCAAACTCGGTGAGAATGTCAAGGTGGGAGCTTACGCTGAAGTAGGTAGGGATGTTGTGGTTGGTGATAATACAAACATATCTGCAGGCGTGTTCGTACCTGAGAATGTTGTGTTGGAAGATAATGTATTCGTAGGGCCACATGCGGTATTTACCAACGACAAGAATCCACCATCATTTGGTGAATGGAGAAAAGAAAAACCAACCATAGTAAAGAGTGGGGCTTCGATAGGAGCAAACTCAACCATACTACCAAACCTAACCATAGGTAAGGGTTCGGTGGTTGGAGCAGGTTCTGTGGTGACTAAGGATGTACCCGATGGTGTAACCGTAGTTGGAAACCCAGCAAGGATATTGAAATGAAATACCTACACATCGTTGGAGCAAGACCACAATATATGAAGCTCTCTCCTTTGGTAAAGGAGTTTGAAAAACAAGGGTTGGATTTTGATGTACTCCATACGGGTCAACACTACGATGATTCGATGTCATCTGATTTCTTCAAGGAACTTAACATGAAACCACCAAAGTTCCAATTCAATAACAATAATAAACCATATCCTACAATGATATCCGATATGATTACTGATATATCATCAGTTATAAATGATTATACAGATGTAATAGTGTATGGAGATACCTTAACCACCTTGGCTGGTGCACTATCATCGACTTTTTGTGGGAAAAAATTACATCATATTGAGGCTGGAGTTAGATGTAAAAACTTAGAAATGCCAGAAGAAAAAATTAGACGATTGGTTGATGAGGCATCTAATTATTTATACTGTTTGACGGAAAAGGATAAAGGTAATTTAGGTCATGTCGGTGGTGAAGTTCATGTGGTTGGAGATTTGATGTATGAAAATTTCTTACAACATAATATTCAAGAATCAGAAAAAAGTGATTATGTATTCGTTACAATTCATAGGGAAGAAAATACAAGAGAAAAAGAGCTAACGAGTATAGTAGAACAATTAAATGAACTCAGTCGTTACAGGGCTATTGTTTTTCCAATTCACCCACGAACACGAAGTTGTATAGAGAAGTACGGATTAAGGCTAGAGTTTAAAACCTTAGATGCCATAAGTTATGGAGAAGTTTTATTTTACTTGAAAGGCTGCGATTTTGTAATTTCAGATAGTGGTGGTGTGCCAAAAGAAGCTTATTGGTTGGGTAAGAAGAGTGTGGTAGTTTTGGAAGGACTCGTCTACCCAATACTCGAAGAAGAAAGGTGTAGTGTTCGTTCAGACTATAATAACATATTGGAAAGTATTGATAAATTAGAGGGTTTACCCAAGATAACGAATTTTAACTTATTTGGTGATGGTAAAACTTCTAAGAAAATAGTGGAGACTTTAAATGGATAGATTTGGATTGATAGGTGCTTCAGGTTATATTGCACCAAGACATATGGAGGCCATCAAGAATATAGGTGGTGAGTTGGTTACGATTCTTGACCCGAATGATTCGGTAGGAGTTATAGATAGGTATCATCCTAAGGCTACATACTTTAGTGAGTATGAAAGATTTGATAGAGAGGTTGACAGACTTAGAAGAATGGGAAAGGGACTTGATTATATTTCAATAACATCTCCAAACTATTTACATGACGCACATATTAGATTTGCATTAAAGAATGGGAGTCATGCAATATGTGAGAAACCATTGGTGTTAAATCCTTATAGTATTGGTTCATTAGAAGAACTACAACTCGAAACAGGTAATAACATATATCCAATTCTACAACTAAGATTACATCAAAGTATTATTGATTTAAAAGAAAAGGTCGGTAAGAAAAAGAATAACAAGGTAGAATTAAAGTATGTAACGCCAAGAGGTAAGTGGTATCATTATTCTTGGAAAGGTGATGAGGTAAAATCAGGTGGTATAGCCACGAACATAGGAATACACTTCTTTGATATGCTATTATGGATATTCGGTGACATTAAGAACAATTATGTTTCACATCATACAAAACATAGCACAAGTGGGTACTTGGAATTGGATAGGGCAGATGTTGATTGGACACTAAGTGTGGACGAGAGAGATTTACCTCATAAGGATTGGAAAGCATTTCGAACCATAAAGGTAAATGGTGAAGAAATAGATTTCTCCGATGGTTTCACAGATTTACATACAAAAACTTATCAAGAGATATTGAATGGTAATGGATTTACATTAGATGATGCAAAACCAGCATTAGACTTGGTTCACAAAATAAGGAATTATAAAACATGAGTAATATTATTATTTATGTTTCTTCACGAAACAACTATGATATGTTGAGTGGAGAGGTGTTCAAAAATATTAACACAGAAGGGTTTGAGTTTATCAATGTAGATGACAAGTCATCACCTGAGGAAATAAAAAAAGGTAAAAAGATTTGTGAGGAAAATGATGTAGTGTTTCTTGAAAATAAATCAAGAGGAGTACAGATGGCCACACAAACTTTGATTGATTTTATAAATGATAACCGACCTGATTGTAGATGGATTTTTTGTTTTCAACATGATTGTTATCCGATATCAGAAAACTTTTTCAGTAGAATATCTAAATTAATACAAGATGATAAACTTGATGAGTTCGGTACATTAGGATTTAATCGAATTGATATGGGGAAACATACTGGAAACTCTTATTCAAGTTGGTTACATGGTGAGGAACCAATTGGATTTCTCGGTCTTGCCCACTTATCGATATTTAATGTTGCAGGTAGATGGTTGATGCCGAGTCATAATAAATGGTTGAAAGAAAATGATGTTTGGAGAAAACCTTTTAGTGTTGAAATTACGGCATGGACTGCCATGGGTATCAATGTAAGTAAATGGAATGAGTTCATTCATCCAACTGATGATTATCATTTTCATATGTGGGCACCTGATATATCAATTCAATTCTTACATAATAATTGTCATAATCTTGTCCTACCAAAATTATATTTAATGAACAAACAAGAACTAAAAGAAAATTACGGAATAGATGCTAACTCAGCTCACTCGGCAAAACGAGGAAACGATTATCATTTTGGTAAATGGGACACAACACATAAGGTTTGGGAATCAAGGTGGGGTTGGGACTATGATACTCCAAGTAGTATTCCAAAGGTAAAGGATAGTTACAAAGGAACATTGATTGAACAATTTTTGAACCACGATATAGGTCAAGGGCCGTTGAAAACATTTGATTTAGGAGAATATTAATGAAAGTATTGGTTACAGGAGCAGCTGGATTAATTGGTAGTCACCTCTGTGATAAGTTATTAGAGATTGGATGTGAAGTTGTAGGGGTTGATAATCTTTCATTTGGAAATATCAAAAATTTACCAAACCACGATAACTTTACTTTCATAGAAGATGATTGTACGGATGATTTTTGGAGATTGTCCAAGTATTGTATGTGTGAGGTTAGCTGTGATTGTAACTTGAGTGGGTTTCACTTTGTGTTTCATCTGGCATCTTACAAAAAAACATATCCAAAAGTCGGATTTGAAAACAAGGTAACTTCATCTGATGTCATGATTAATAACTCCAAGATGATAAAAAGGGTGTCCGATTTTTGTAGAGAGGATAAAACAAAATTAATATTCACTTCAACATCTGATGTGTATGGTAGTCATGAAACTTTTGATGAGGAGGATTCCGTTTCAATTACAAAGACGGATGTTGAAAGACAATCTTATTCACTTGTAAAATTGTTTGAGGAGCAGGTATTATTAAATTTATATAATCAAGGTGAGTTGAATGTCTCTGTGGCAAGAATATTTGGATGTTTTAGTGAGAGGTCAAATAAGAAATGGAGTGGTGGTCATGTTCCATTGTTCATAGATAAGGCAAAAAACAACGAAGATATTGTTATTCATGGAGATGGAAAACAAACACGAAGTATGGCCTATGTCGGTGATATAGTTGATGGTTTAATTTCTATGATGGATAACTTTGATGTCTGTAATGGAGATATTTTTAACTTAGGTACGGATGAGGAAATGAGTGTCTTGGAACATGCACAAATCATTAAAAAAATTACGAGTTCCGAATCAAATATAATATTTATAAAGGAAGAGGATGCTCATGGTAATTATAAGGACATCCGAAGAAGAAAACCAAACTTACAAAAGTCTTTTGAGGTTTTAGGTTATAAACCAAAATTTCGATTTGAAGAGACACTACAAAGGGTTGTTGATGAAATATAAAGGTGTGGATGGAAACTTAAAGGTAGAGAACATATCCACGGCATATCGAAATGATAAGGTAATGTTACAGAAGGGCCCATCCGAAACATTCCGAAATAAAATATTAATAAGAACGATGGAATCACCTCAAACTTGTGTGGTAGTAGGGGGAAGTCCGAATATTTTAAATTATAGCCTCGGAGAAAAGATAGACGAAAGAGATAAAATAATTAGGGTGAATAGTTGTAATGTTGAGGGTTATGAAAAGCATGTAGGAAAGAATACAAACATATGGGCTACATCATTGAATCCCATGAAAACATTTGATGAGAGTCGTCAGGGTAATTTTTATTTTCCTGAAGAGATTAGAGACAATGAGGTTTGGTTCAGGACTGTGGCAACCTACAAACAATACATGATTTATGTAAATAAGTGGTTTGGGGTTGGTATGAATTACAGAATATTAAGTCGTAAGGGTTATGGAAGAAAGGATAATATATTTACACAAAATGCAAGTCCAAAACCACCAAACAAACCAAGAGTTACCATCACAACAGGTACGATGGCAATACTTGGAGCATTACAACTCTTTAAGGTTGTTGATATAGTGGGATTTACTTTTTACAATGAAACAGAAAGTGTTGCCAACTCAACTTATGTGGGTATAACATTGGACGAAAATTTAAAGAAACATGCAAAAGGTAATGCATTGTTACTCAAACCTTATGTTGATGAGGAAAGATTAATTTGGATGAGCGGTGAGGAACGAGAAAATTACCAAAAAATAATAGAGGGTTAAAAATACGATGGGTGCACCATTTGGAAAGGTAACTTTTACAGAAGAATACCAAAAAAGAGTTGGATGGCATGCAAATAATAAACTGCATGAAAACTCAAGAGAATTATTATCCATACTAATAGAACATACTGATTTGAATGGTGATTCTAAAATATTTGAGTTAGGTTCGGGTGGTGGAAGAAACCTACATTACATACACCAACACTTTGGAATGACCGATATTCATTGTAGTGATTTATGGGAAGAGGCAAGTAAAAACGAGATGACTCAGGCCATGAGAAAATATTCTACTTTTTATGAGGGTGATTCTGAAGACATCATAAACTATGAAGTAATGACCGACTTGGATTTATTTCTAACTTCAGACCATTTGATGCATCTACATCCTGATAAAACGGACTATATTATAAAAAAAATAATGTCGGATTGGAACTCAAAATATATAATGATGAGGGAGTTGAAGAAGGGATATGAAAAATCCCACCCACAAGGACTTTTCCATAATTACAATCAGTTTTTAGATAAATACGATTTAATATCTGATACCACAAGCAAAACTGATGAATCATATTTCATTTGGTTACTTAGGAGAAAAAATGAACGAATATATTAAAACATTAGCTGACGCTAAAAAATTAGACATATCATTGAAACCAAATAGGTGGAAGTTTGATAGTAATCCATACATAATATCAGGCCCATGCTCGGTTGAATCAGAGGAAATGATTGTTGATTGGGCACATAAAATGAAAAATGTTGGGGTTAATGCCCTAAGAGGTGGAGCATACAAACCTTGTACCTATCCAATAACAGAAGAGATAGGTGAGAATGGTTGGAAGGAAGGACTAAGAGAAGATGGTCTAAGATTTCTCAAAACTGCCAGAGAGGAGACTGGATTACCTATTGTATCTGAAATCATGGATTCAAATCAGATTACAGAATCTACTATGGATTGTATAGACATTGTTCAAGTTGGAACTCGTAACTTTCAAAACTATACATTGTTAGATGCCTTAGGTGAGTTGGACATACCAATTTTATTAAAACGAGGAACTTGGGGAACCATAGATGAGATACTCGGAGCGGTAGAAAGAGTATTGGTTGGTGGTAACGAAAAGGTTGCCATATGTTTGAGAGGAGTTGTAGGAGCTCCGTCCTATCGTCATGTCTTTCCATCTATCAGATGGGCACCTGATTTAATGATGATACCAGCACTCAAGGAATTATGTGATATACCAATTATCTATGACCCAAGTCACGCTACAGGTTACAGAAACTTCGTACCAGCCATCTCAAAGGCAGCAATAGCAGCAGGAGCAGATGGTTTGATAATAGAATCACATCCCAATCCAACTGAATCCATTAGTGATGCTGACCAAGCAATATCAATTGATACATTAAAGAAAATACTTTTCTCGGTAAGATGAAAAAGATTATAATCATAGGGGCAGGGCCAACAGGTCTATCTACAGCACACTCACTTAGTGAAAAGACAAACTATGAAATACAAGTCTTTGATGGTGCGGAGAAAGTTGGTGGATTGGCTGGTAGTGGAGAAGTTGATGGTATGAGTTATGATTATGGCCCACATATATTCCATTCGGGTCATGATGATATCACAAATTTTTGGAAGGATAACTTCGAAGATTTACTATTAGAAAAACCATTCTATTACAAAAATTACAAGGATGGTGTTTTATATGATTATCCGATATCATGGGAATCGATTGAAAAGTTTCCACAAGATATTAAGGATAAGGTAAAGGAAGAAATCAAAAACATCAAGCCAGAAAATCTCAAAAGGTCAAGGAACTTCAAGGAATGTGTTGAGGAATTAGTTGGGCCAACACTACAAAGTATTTTCTTTGAAAAATATACCGAAAAATTATGGGGTATATCACCTGATAAAATGTCGTCTAATTGGGCACCAAAAAGAATCAATCTAAGAAAGAAGCATAAATCATTTTGGTCAGGTCAATATTCTGCATGTGGTAAATATGGTGCAGGAAAAATCATGGAGAGATGGTCTAAAATGTCCGAAGAAAATGGTGTTAAATTCAATTTAAATAAGAAATTGATTGATGTTAATTCTGATGGGTATAAGATAACTGAACTAATATTTAGTGATGGTACAACTTATGATGTATCAGATTCGATAGTCATCTCAACTATTCCACTTAATGTTATCTGTAGTTCACTTGGTGTTCCTTGTGACTTGAAATTCAATTCTGTAAGGTTAGTCTATGTTTTAGTAAACAAGGATAGAGTCTTACCTGATGGAGTTCATTCTATATATTACGCACACGATGATTATCATTTTCATCGCATTACAGAACAGAAGCAGTATTCAAATCATAGTTATCCAAAAGATAAAACATTATTAATAATGGAAGTATCATACACCGCCAGAAAACATTTGGGTAGGATGTCGGATGAACAATTAGTTAGTGAGTGTTTGGAACAAATGGTTGAATTAGAACTTGTCAAAAGGGACGACTTCATTAAGGGATTTACTAAAAAATTACCTCATGTAAATCCAATAATGACACTTGGTTATGAGTCAGAACTCTCAAAGGTAAATTCGATGTTGAGTAAATATAATAATTTACATCTGGCTGGTGGTTCGGGTGAGTTCATGTATGGTGATGTACAGACAATGGTAGTTAGAGGTTGGGAGATGGCAGATTTACTCTCGTCTAAACATTATGAGATAAACAAAAATATCAAAAAGGGTAAGTTATTTAAATTCAACAAAGAGGTGGATTTATTCGGTTATAAAGTAGGTGATGGTAATCCCTCTTTGATAATAGCAGAGATTGGTATCAACCATAGAGGTAACTTTGAATTTGCTAAGGAACTAATCAAACAGGCAAAGATTAGTGGATGTGAGATAGCCAAACTTCAAACCTATTCGGCAGAAAATCGTGTATCAGACAACACCTTACAATCAAAGTTTGCGGACAGAACCTTGGGTATGGAAGAATCAACAAATGAGATGTTCAAGAGATTTCAACTTTCTGAAGATGAGTTATTCAAGTTGGTCGAGTATGCAGACGAGATTGAAATACCATTAATCTCGACACCATTCGATGAAAAAAGTGTTGATATATTATTAGATTTGGGTATTGAAGCCTTCAAGATAGCGTCGTTTGACATTGTTAATATACCATTTATTCGTTATGTGGCATCAAAGGGAAAACCAATTATACTTTCTACTGGAATGAGTCATATGTCTGAAATAGAAGATGCGATTGAGGCGGTATCTCAAGAACAAAATCCCAATTTAATATTACTTCATTGTGTAAGTGCATATCCTTGTGATATATCTGATGTGAATTTAAAAGTTATTAATACTATGAAAAAGGCCTTTGGTGTTCCAGTTGGATATTCAGACCATACAGTTGGTACTTTGGCAAGTGATATTAGTTTTTCTCTTGGTTCCAATGTGTTAGAAAAACACTTTACACTTGATAAATTAATGGAAGGACCAGACCATATCTTATCGGCAGATACGGATGAGATGAAGAGAATAGTTTCTAATAGAAACAATATATTTCTTGGTTTGGGGGATGGTATAAAAAGACCAACTCCAATTGAATATAGACAAATTAACACCCAAAGAAAGGCAATATTCACCAAGTGTAAAATTAAAAAAGGTGAGACATTATCATTAGAAAATATAACAATAAAGGGGCCAGGTCTTGGTCTATTACCAAAGTACTTGCCAGTTGTGTTAGGTAAGAAAGTTACTACAGATATTGATAATGATTTACCTATCACTTGGGATTCCTTACTAATTTCCGAATGAATTTTCAACCCAAAGACGGATTTGTTATCGGTGAGATAGCATGTGGCCATGAAGGAAAGCTAGATAGACTTCTAAAGTTGATTGATATAGTACATGATGGTGGGGCACAGGCCGTTAAATTTCAAATATATGAAACTCATGAAAGAGCATTACCAAATACTAAAGAATGGTCATTGTTCGGTGGATGGGAATTGAGTGATGGTGATTGGATTTATGCCACAAATTACGCAAAAGACAAAAATTTAATTGTGTTTTCAGATGTGTATGGAAAAGAAAGTCTCAAATTATCTGATGAATTAGATGTCGGTGGTTACAAAATTCACTCCGAAGATGTTCTCAATAGTTATTTTATTCTTGATGTTTTACAGAGAAACAAAACAACTTTGATTAGTGTTGGTGGTGCCAAGAGAACTGAAATAAACGATTTACTATTATTCTTAAGTGATAATCATTCTCTTGAAAATGTAATATTGATGACGGGTGTTCAAACATTTCCAACACCAATCGAAGGACATTCAATTCAAGAGGTGAGTGATTTGATTGAAAAGTATTCTCATTTTGGTGTGAGGGTTGGATTTTCCGACCACATAGTTGGTGACTCTGATGTTTCTAAAATCCTACCATTTATGGCATGGTCAAGAGGAGCTTGTTTGGTCGAAAAACATCTAACTTTAAATAGAGACGATAAATGGATTGATTACCATTCATCATTGGGAAAGGATGACTTCATTGATTTCATGGATAAGGTTAGGAATCTATGTCCTCTACTTGAAGATATAGGGATAATGAATGACCATGAGTATTCATATAGAAAAATGTTTAAGAAAAGTCCCACCTTTACAAAAAATCTTATAAAGGGTCACATAATAGAAGATACCGATATTATTTTCAAAAAGACCTCAGATAAAAGTTCATTATCTACATTGAACTTGGTTGGTAAGGTGTTAAATGTAGGTGTTAGTAAAGGAGATATTTGTAGGACTAATTTAGTTAAAAACAAAGTTGGTGCAATAATAGTTGCGAGGTGTACATCATCAAGATTACCCAATAAGGCTCTAATTAAAATCAATGACGATGAATCTATAAAAATTTTGATTGACAGAATTAAAATGTGTAAGAACATTAGTAGAATCGTATTGGCAACATCGACACACGAATCGGATGATAAGTTGGTTGAAATAGCTAAAAGAGAAGATATAGATTATTTTCGAGGTTCACTAACCCAAGTGGCCGAGAGATACCACGATGCGGCCTTTCACTATGGTTTCGACCACTTTGTAAGAATTACAGGTGACGCCATTTGTAGTGATTATGAGATGATTGATAAGATAGTCGAGAGTCATCTTGATAATAGTTGTGATGTAACATTCATGAAAAATATGCCATTTGGTACACATAATCAGGTTGTAAGTTTCAACACGATTCAAAATATAATTGAAACCGCAAGTGTGATGGAAAATACCGAGTATCTTGAATATTACTTGGAAAATGACAGATATTTCAATGTGAATTATGTTGATTCAAATTATGATTATGATATCCGTACAAGAATTACACTTGATTACGAAGAAGATTTAAAATTTCTTAGAAAAATTTATGCAAGATTTAATAACACGACAAGATTTAAAACGATACTTAATTATATAAACAATAATCCATCAATTATTGAAATCAACACACACAAAATTCAAAAAACACCATTTAATCAAAACCTTGATGTGAGTTTAAAAATATGAAATTAGTTTGTATAACACCAATAAAACATTTGGGAGGAGTTTACGAGTCTCTCCAAGATATTATGGAATTTGACTACCAACCAAATATTGAAAAACATGAGCTGAATAAATTGTTAATCGATACAGCCGCCTACTATTTATTTACAAATCCTAACAAACAAAACTTTATTTTGGATGACGAAGTTTTAAAATATACTAATGTCAAGGTCATCAACACCTGTTCCACAGGCCTGAATCACATCGATTTAGATTATTGTGACTCTAACAATATTAAAGTTTGGTCTCTTAAAAAAGATTATGAATTAATAAATGATTTACCCTCAACCTCTGAATTAGCATTTGGTTTGATGATGTCTTTATTGAGAAACATACCAAAGTCTTTTCATTCAGTAAGGGATGGTAATTGGGATTACGAACCATATGTAGGACATCAAATTAAGGGTAAGACTATTGGTGTGATTGGTTATGGTAGACTTGGTAAAATTATGTGTGATTTATTTTATGGGTGGGGAGTTAAGTTATTAGCTACAGACCCGTATGAAAGAATCACAACGGCCAGAGGTGTCCCACTAAGTGAGTTGTTAGAAAAATCTGATGTCGTATTTTTACATACTCATGTCACAGAGGAAACTCGTGGTATGGTGGATGAGGAGTTCCTATCATATATGAAAGAAGGAAGTTATTTGATAAATACAGCACGAGGTGAATTGGTTGATGAGGAAGCAATTATAGAATCAATTGAAAGTGGTCACTTAAAAGGTTATGGAACGGATGTAATCAAAGATGAGTTCGGTGATATTCAAAATAGTAAATTAGTAGAGTTCTCAATGAATCCAAATAACAATGTAGTAATCACACCACATATTGGTGGGATGACAATTGAAGGACAAACAAAGGCCTATCATTGGGCAATAAATAAATTTAAGGATATACATGAATGATATTGTAGGACTGGCCATAATACCAGCAAAAACAGATTCAACGAGATTGAAGAAAAAGAATCTAAGAGTTATAGCAGGTAAAACTCTTGTAGAACACGCGTTAGATTATGCAACTGATTCAAGACTCATCAAACACATAATAGTCACAACCGAATCAGACGAGGTTAGAGAATTGACTAATGGATATAATGGTGTTATTTTAGTAGATAGGGACAAGAATTATATGGGTGAGAGGGAAGTTGCCGATGTTTATGTAAATGTTGTTCAAGAAATAGAATCGGATATTTTAAAAAATATCACTCATGTGGTTGGTATTCAACCTGACCATCCTGACAGAAAAACTAATGTAGATGAATTACTTGAATATGCCGTAACTAATAAATATGACGACTTAGTTACAGTTGATTCAAGTGGAACTCGAAATGGTGCGGTCAGAATAACAAAGAAGAAATTTGTAGAAAGTGGTATGATGAGTCGTAGAGTTGGAAGTTACTTGGATAATTGTACTAACATACATAGTGAGGAAGATTTAAAAAATGCTGAAAAGAATATTATGAATAGGATGTACGATTACTGATGACTATTTATGATGATGGTTATTATGTCCTAAAAGATGTTTATCCGATTGAATTAATTCAGAAGATAAAAAATCATACTATAGAATATTTTTCAAAGTCTGATAGTAAGAGGTCTGAGGGAAATCTTCTTGTAAATGCTATCAATATCGAAGGATTTGAATTACATCATGAATTATTCAAATCTCAAAAACTAATCGATTATCTCAATCAAATTTGTGGTGGCCAGGCAAAATATTGTCATCATTACGATGTTAGATTGGGTAATCCAGCACTAAAATTCCATCAAGATGGTGGTATTAGACATCTTAATCAATTATTTGTTCATCAAGGTAAAAAAGGTTGGGATGATGGTAAATTAAGAGATTATATCAAAGAAAAATATGGTTTGGGATACGAGGAATTATGTGGAGTAGATAATTGGAGAGAATTTAGTAATCCAAAAAACGAATACAATATGAAACATAAGGTTCGTGGTGAAAGAATGGAAGTATATAGATTGATGATTTATATGCAAGACCACACAGAATCAGGTGGATTGAAGGTTTTGAGGGGAAGTCATAGAAAGGCCAAGAGTGATTGTGACCAAGAATATGTACCGACCAATATCGGTGATGTGTTGATATTTCATACATCTCTATTTCACGAGGGTACGAAAAGTTCTAATCGTGGTTTAATATCATCTGCATTTGGTATGGATAACTTCCTTACTGATATGCACATTGAAGGTACAATTGGAAGACAACAAAACATGAATAATCTTCCAATAGCAGAATATAAATTGAATAATAGTTTAGAGAGTATATTTAATACTATGGGAGTGTTATATTAATGAATTTATCGGTTATAATCAGAAATAGAAACGAAGAAAGATACATTGGATATGCCATACAATCAGTTGTTGATTTTTGTGGTAATGATGTGGAAATTATAATTGTCGATAATGATTCAACTGATGATTCATTACGGATTGTAAATACATTTGATTTCCTCGACATCACACGAGTAAATATCGACAAGAATGAGTACTCACCTGGTAGGTCATTGAATATTGGTGTGAAGGAAACAACTAATGATTACATAATGATTCTATCAGCACATTGTGAAATCATAAAGTTCGATATCAGTAAAGTCAAAATTCAACTGGATAGTAATATGGGTGCAGTATGGGGAAAACAGATACCGATTTGGGATGGTAAGAAAATCTCAAGAAGATATATGTGGTCTAATTTTAAGGATGAATCATCCGTAAATTATTACTCGGAGTCGGAAAAGAGATACTTTTTCCATAATGCATTTTCGATGTTTAAGAGAGAACACTTAAGGGAATTTCCATTTGACGAGAGGTTAAGTGGTAAGGAAGATAGATATTGGGCCAATGACCAAATAGAAAAAGGTTTTAACATATTTTATGATTTCGAACAAGAAGTCAAACATCATTACACTCCAAATGGAGCAACTTGGAAGGGGACAGCATGATTATAAGTAAAACAATAGGAATAGTAGGAAACGGATTTGTGGGAAGTGCCGTAAGGTATGGTTTCTCACCAAATGTCGGTGTTGATGCCGAGGTGAAGGTTTATGATAAAGACCCAAACAAATCAACCCATTCACTTAGGGAAGTTGTGGATAGTGACATAATATTTCTATCCGTTCCGACACCATCAAACTCCGATGGTTCAATGAATGTTGATATCGTAGATAGTGTCTTAGGTGATATAAGTCAATATGCAGACTTATTTGAGGTGGGTATAATATTATTAAGGTCAACCGTGACACCTGGTACCACAAGTAAATTACAGAAAAAATATCCAAACTTAAGGATAGTATTCAATCCTGAATTCTTAACCGAGAGGTCAGCCAACTTTGACTTTATCAATCAAAGTAGATTCATACTTGGTGGAAGTTCAGATGATGTTATCGAGGTAAGTGAGTTATTCAGAGAGAGATTTGGTTCAACTTTATCAATCATAGAAACCAACTATGAGACCGCCGAGTTGATAAAATACATGACAAATACATTCTTTGCTACTAAAATATCATTTCTAAATGACATGAAATTATTAGCAGATAAATGTGGTGTGATTTGGGAAGACGCGGTAGAGGGATTTGTTCGTGATGGTCGAGTTGGACACTCACATTTGAATGTGCCAGGTCATGATGGTAAGTTTGGATTTGGTGGTAGTTGTTTTCCAAAAGACATACAGGCACTAATTAACTTTGGTGAGAGTAGAGGTGTAGATATGAATGTATTGAAGGGAGCTTGGAAGACTAACTTGGAAGTACGACCTGAAAGAGATTGGGAACAATTAAAGGGTAGAGCAGTAGTTGATGAGTAAGGTTATCTATACTGCCATATTTGGAGACTATGATTACTTAGAAAAACCAAAATTTATTCCTGATGGATTTGATTTTATTTGTTTTACCGATTCGGATATGAAATCTGATTTTTGGAAGATTGAAAAGGTAACACCACTATATCAAGATTCAACAAGGAACGCCAGAAAATATAAATTATTACCTCATAGATTTTTACCACAATATGATGTGAGTATTTGGATGGATGGAAATTTCTTGATTAGAAATGATTTGAATGAAATGGTGGATAGATACTTATCAGACAAAAACTTCGCCTGTCACGACCATAACAATTGTATATTAGACCCAAGAGATTGTATTTACCAAGAGGCTGAGGCCATCTTATGGTTAGGTGAAAACGACCCAAATAAAAAATTCAAAGATGAACCATCCGTGATAAAAAAACAAATTGATGGTTACTTTAATGAAGGTTATCCACATAGAAATGGTTTAATAGTATCAGGTATATTATTGAGAAGACACAATGAAAAGGATGTGATTAGGACGATGGAAAGGTGGTGGGAAGAAGTCAAGTATGGGAGTAAAAGAGACCAACTGAGTTTTGATTATTCTGTATGGAAGACAGGTTTAAAGTATAACTATATAGAGGGAGATATTAGAGATAACAATTATTTTCAATTATTATCTCATAATCATCAGAAAAAATGAAGAATGTAATTTTTATACCAGCCATAGATGCTGGACGAGGAAGACATCATTCCTATGAATATTCAATAAAATCTTGGAGACATTGGGCAGATAGGAATGATTGTCAAGTATTAGTTTGGGATGAGGCAATGTATAGTTGGGATGAGATGACCATACCTTGGCAAAGATATCATCTGTTCAAGATACTTGAATCAAATAAGATAAATTACGACCAAGTGCTTATGGTTGATTGTGATACTGTTATTAATCCAAACACACCAAACTTTTTCGAAATGACAGAACACAAATACTCGGCCGTATTAGATAATGGATGTTGGGAGTGGACAGGTAGAAGTCTTAGACACTACAAAGATTTATTCGATGGGTTTAAGGTCGAAAGAGGAATGTATTTCAATGGTGGTTTTCAGATAGTTAATAAATCTCACAAGGACTTTTTCGATGAGGTATTGGAATTCTATTTTGAAAATTCTGATATACTCAGAGAGAAACAAAAGGCAGGATTGAGTACCGACCAAACTCCAATAAATTATTTAGTACAGACTAAGGGTATGGAAATTAAGTTATTACCACAAACATATAATTTACACCATATGGTGAGTAAAAATCTACTCAACTTTGGTAATTCGTGGTGGGGTGATGGTATGGAAAATCTTTACGAACAGGCTTGGGTTTATCATTTCAACGCCATACCTGCTAATCCAATGAAGAGAAGTGCAAATTATTTTATCAAAAGAGCCTACGAGGAGTTATATGAAAATTCTGTTTCTAAGTGAACTACCCGGAACTGGTAAGGTTCCAAGAGATTATAATCACATGAGGACAGAGTTCGCTCAGTTTTGTGCCCTAAATGCAGACTGCTTTCCAATTCAAGAATTACCAAACTATGGTGGGTCTACCGATTATGACCATGTTATATTATTGATTAGTAAAACACCATTACTTAGGGAATATATCTTAAAAATGGACTTAGTCAAGACGGCAAGAAACATAGGAAAAAAGGTGTGGTTTATGCAGGAAGCCACCTCTTGGATACACCAAACGATGGGATTACAACATCAGATAAATCATGTGAATATCTTGAATAATGTCGATGGTATCTTGAGTGAGAATATGACTGATTACAAATACTATCGTGGTGTGGCACCCAAAGTACCTGTACATACGATTCCAACCTTGATGATTGAAGACAATATAATAGACGCCAGAAAAGTGGAAAAACAAGACAAGACCATGATTGGTGGTAATTGTTCTGATTGGTATGGGGGATTTGATTCGTATCTCATAGCAGATATATTCAACAATCCTATTGATATGCCAAAGATGAGGAATGTAGATTTACACGACCAACTACCAAGACTTACAATCCTCCCTCACATTTGGTTTACCGATTGGATTTATAAATTGGCTGAGTATAAATATACCGTTCATCTGATGCCAGCTATCACTGCAGGAACATTCTGTCTTAACTCAGCATTTTTAGGAATCCCTTGTATCGGATACATAGATTCAGACCCACAAAGGATATGTCAACCAAAACTATCAGTTGATTTGTATGATATAGAACGGGCAAGAAAACTAGCTCTAAGATTAAAGAATGATGTAGATTTCTATAATGAGTGTAGTCAAGATGCCATAAAAAATTATGAATCCAACTATAAAGAGTCGATATTTATAGAATATATGAACAAGGTTTTAAAATGAAGTTATGGAAATTCAAGGATTACGAAGAGTATAAATCAGCTCAAGTAGCAGGATACACGGCAAAATTTAATACCCATAGTTGGGTTGATACAAATGGAATCAGAGGATTAGTTTCATACATTAGGGATTATAATTCTGATGTGTCTTTTGGAATATGTCACGGAACTCGAAGGGGTGTGGAACAAGAGGAGTTCAACAACACTTTTAAGTCCATAGATATGAATGTAAATGTTATTGGAACTGAGATAGCAGAAGATGCCAAGACAAGATTCAAAGACACAATTGAATGGGATTTTCATGAAGTTAAGGACGAATGGATTGGAAATGTTGATTTCATATATAGTAATTCGTTTGACCACTCTTACGATCCTGAAAGGGCACTTAATAGTTGGATGGAATGTCTGAATGAGAAAGGACTATGTTTTATTGAATGGAGTGGTGATTCAAATTCACCATCAAGACCTATGGATCCTTATCAGGCAACATATGAAGAATATAAAGAGTTGTTCGAATCAAAATTTGAAGTGGTAGATATACTACAGAATGAACCTGAAAGGGATGAAGGTAAAAATTTCAAAGGTGAAAGGTTTTACTTCGTTATAAGGAATAAAAATGAAGAAAATTAGTTTTATACAACCAAGTAGGAACAATCTTAAATACCTACAATGGTCTTACAAAAGTATCAGAAGAAACTTAGGGCCAGACCATGAGATATGTTGGGCTGATGATTTCTCGAATGATGGTACATGGGAATGGATGAATAGTGTTTTGTTGATTGACCCAAATGTTAAGATACATCGTAACGAGGGGCCTGAAAGATTAGGACACACCATATTATATGATACATTAGTAGATATGGCTACCAACGACATTGTAATGATATATCATGCTGATATGTACGCCTGTCCTGGTATGGATGAAGCCGTATTGAAACATTTGGAACGAGGTAAGGTAGTAAGTGCTACAAGAATAGAACCACCACTACATCCTGATGGGCCAGAAAAAGTATTGAAAGACTTCGGTATAGAACCTGAAGAGTTTAATGAGTTAGAATTATTACAATGTGTAAGTGAGTTAAAATCTGAAAACAAACCCATAACAAATGGTATCTTTGCTCCGTGGGCGATATACAAGGATGACTTCACGAGTATCGGTGGTCACGACCCACTTTACGCTCCACAATCCAAAGAGGACTCTGATATATTCAATCGATTCGTATTGGCTGGATATGATTTGATACAGACTTGGGAAGGTTATGTTTATCATATGACTTGTAGAGGTAGTAGATTTAAGGATGGTGCGATGAGAAATCCAGCAGGTCAAGTATTTATGAAAAACAGAGAGAGTTCAGAGTGGTTAGCTCAGAATCTAAGGAGTACAAGAAACTTCATTCGTAAGTGGGGACATATGGTAAAACATGACCCATTGATGATGCCCATCGTACCACCAAAATATGATGTTGGATTTGTGGTGGAGAATTGTAATAATAAGCTACTAAAAGAATTAGAACCTTGGTGTTCAGATATCTATGGAGATTGGGTTGGACACAAAGGATTTGGCGTTAATGATTATGTGAAAAATGAACAACCTGATACTCAATTTGATTTGAGTAAAAAGATTCATTCCGACCATGTCGAACCTAAAAATGATGTAGTTATTAGGTTTGATGCCAGTAAATTAAATCAAGATAACTTCCAAATATTAGTGAACTTATCAGAGATACTTCAACAAAGCGGTGAGGTTGGTGAATTTGAGTTGGAGATATTTAAAGTAAAAATAAAATCTATGGAGACATATGAAAAGGAGTTGATAAATGTCGTATAAGGATTTCATAACAGAGATACCCAATTTTCCAATAGAGGGTGTAAATTTTAAAGACCTTTCACCATTATTGGCTGACCAAGAAACATTTAGGTCAGCACTTGTGGATATGGGTGGACATTTTGACGACAACCTACCTGATTATTGGATAGGTATAGATTCTCGTGGTTATCTATTTTCATCAAGTCTTGCCACATATTTTGGTGGTGGTGTAGTGTGTGCAAGAAAAGAGGGTAAGACACCAGGAACAAAGGTATCGGTGAGTTATGATTTGGAATATGGAAGTGCCACATTAGAGATGGGAACACGATTAGATAATGAAGGAAGTGTGGTTATAGTTGATGATGTATTGGCTACGGGTGGAACCCTCAAGGCAGCCAACGAGTTAGCAGAAAAGGCAGGATATAAAGTCTTGGGTAATTTGGTGTTAGTAGATTTGAAATATGTCCCAAGAGTTGATAATTTTGATTTAGATGTAAGAAGTGTAATAAAGTATGACTAATGTTATCAAGAGAATTTTTAGTACAGAGAGGATATTGTTGTGGACATGGATGTTTGATGTGTCCATACGAACCCAAACACACAAAAGGAAATACTAAGCTTATGGGATATGGGGATATAGAAAAAAAGACATTAATAGTATGTGCACTTGAAGTAGAGACACAAGGTCAGTTAGATGACTACGATGTTTTGTACACAGGTGTTGGTAAGGTAAATGCAACTCTAAAATTAACTCGACACTTTGGTAAACATGGAAGTTTCATACCCTATGATTTAGTAATAAACTATGGGACAGCTGGAAGTCGTAAAATTAAAAAGAAAACATTAGTGGATTGTACAAAGTTCATACAAAGAGATATGGATGTGACTGGTCTTGGATTTATGAGGGGTGAAACTCCATTCGAAGATAATCCACCAATCACAATTCAATCAAATAGTAATTTCAATCCAATAGGTCGAAAGGCAACTTGTGGTACAGGTGATAATTTTGCAGAGGATAAATCACAATACTATGGTGAAGTAGTAGATATGGAAGCATATGGACTTGCTAAGGTTTGTTGGACTTATGATGTTCCTTTTATCTCATTTAAGTATATCACAGACGGAGCCGATGAACAGGCACATGAGGATTGGGAGAAGAATCTTGCCGATGGTATAGAAGTTTTTAAAGAAAAAATATTGGAGAAATTAAAATGAATTGTTTAGTAACTGGTGGTGCTGGATTTGTCGGTACTAACTTAATCAAGAGGTTATTGAAAGAAGGACATGAGGTTACTTCGTTGGATAACTACTCATCGGGTTTGAAAAAAAATGAACAGAAGGGTTGTACCTATCATGATATTGATTTATGTGATGTTACAGATTATTCTGATTATATAGAAGATTGTAGTGTTATATTTCATGTGGCAGCACTAGCAAGAATACAGACATCTTTGAAGGAACCAAGACATCATATCATCAACAACTTTCAATCCACATTGAATGTGTTGGATTGGTCAAGGGAAAAGGGTGGGATACCGATAGTATATGCTGGTTCGAGTTCTAAACATCATGGAGTTACTGGTAGTCCCTACGCTTGGGTCAAGTGGAGTGGTGAGGAGTTATGTAAGTTATATAGTGATGTCTATGATATACCAACTTCAATCATGAGATTTTACAATGTATACGGCCCACATCATTTAAAGGATGGGCCTTATTGTACGGTAGTTGGGATATTCGAAGACCAATACACGGCAGCCAAACCCTTGACAATTACTGGTGATGGGACACAAAGAAGGGACTTTACCCATGTTACAGATATAGTGGATGCACTATATAGATGTATGGGAGCCATGCATGGTGCGGTAGATATGAGATTCAATGGGGTTGAGTTTGAGTTGGGTCGTGGTGTTAATTTTTCCATCAATGAGTTAGCCGATATGTTTGGTGATGTTCCAAAAAATTACATACCAGCAAGAAAAGGTGAGTATGATATTACATTATGTACGGATAAAAGAGCACATGAAGTATTAGGTTGGAATCCCACCATAAACATAGATGATTATATAAGAGATTTTGTGGACACACAAGGTTTTTTAAGCGAATGACCTACTATTTATTACTGAGTGGTGATACAAAGAATGATTATCACGACACTAATGTTTTAGGAGAAGAAAGTTTTGGTAAGTTTTATACAGGCCAAGGTATG
>Ga0209232_1000395_pt1 | contig 26625 bp, 23 predicted proteins | sample ETNvirenome_2_60_FD_184066 | JGI IMG/M metagenome (GOLD analysis project Ga0209232, IMG submission 184066) | Marine viral communities from the Pacific Ocean - ETNP_2_60 (SPAdes) (version 2) | ecosystem: Environmental > Aquatic > Marine > Oceanic | place: Pacific Ocean | collected 2013-06-22
ACCAAGACGGGGACGGCACACTTGATTTCAGTGTTGCTTCTCAGACTGATCAGAACTTTACCAATGCTGACCACACTAAACTCAATAGTATTGAAACTAGTGCTGATGTCACGGACACGACTAATGTCGTAGCTGCTTTAACGGCTGGGTCTAATGTAAGTATTGCCTCTGACGGAACTATCTCCGCTACAGACACTAACACCAACACAACCTATTCTGCTGGAGCTGGTTTATTTTTATCAGGAACTACATTTACTCACAATGATACTTCGTCACAAGGATCTGTAAACAATAGTAGCGGCACGGTGATTCAAGATATTACTCTTGATACTTATGGTCATATCACTTCGCTCGGCAGCACTAATTTAGATAGTCGTTACTATACTGAGACTGAAGTCGCAAACCACTTCAAGTCGTTAGTGGTGCAAGGTAACTACATGAGTACCTATTCTTGGTCAGGAGATGCTGATGGAAGTACAGACAATGGTTGGTCTGCTTTCGGATCTTCTGCACCATTTAGTGGTAATAACAGCTACGGGGCAAATGGAACTGCTTCGGAAAATGTTAGATCCGTAGAAACTTTGCCGAACGGGGCAAAAGGTGTGGTGTGGCAAACACCATCTAATGATTCCGCGAGTGGGGCAGATGGGGGTTGGAACTGCACTATTAATGGGGTTGATTCGTCCAAAGCATACAGATCAGTTGTTTACTTTAGACGGACTGACGATTCAACTAGTGGAACTTTTTATCACGGTTGTTCTGGTAGCCACACTTTAAATACAAATGCATCCGTTAATACTAACCCATACTTTAAATCTCAGAGTTACAGTAGTTTCGTCCAAGATAGGTGGTATGTGTCTATAGGTTACATCCAGCCATACCAGTCATCAGGCACTACTAATAGTGTTAGGGGAGGAATTTACGACTGCACAACAGGCAAAAAGGTTTTTGCTTCGACCGACTTTATGATGAAGAGTGGTTCTACTACTCAGCAACATAGAACTTACTTATATTACAGCACTGACACATCTACCTCTATAGATTTCTATGGGCCACGTTTTGAAGAAGTAAATGGTAACGAACCTTCAACTCAAGAGCTTGTAAACAAAGGTCTAGATGGATTAGCTGCTATGTCTTTCCATAGCAAGTATGACCCAGAAGCTCTAAGCCAGTTAACTGAGTCGAGTGATGCTAACGATGATAAGCTCTTACTTTGGGACAAATCCGCTTCTGAGTGGAAATACATGAGGTTGGATGACCTCCAAGACAGTATTGATAATAATACCACCTATTCAGTAGGAGATGGTGGTTTAACTCAAAAGAATTTCACGACTACTCTCAAGTCTAAGCTCGATGGCATTGAATCTTCTGCTGATGTTACTGACACGACTAATGTCGTAGCCGCTTTAACGGCTGGATCTAATGTTAGTATCGCTAGTAACGGAACTATCTCCGCTACAAATACGAACACTCAACTTTCTAACGAGCAAGTTCAAGACATTGTAGGCGCGATGGTAGCCAGTAACTCCGAGAGTGGAATTACTGTTACTTATCAAGACGGGGACGGCACACTTGATTTCAGTGTTGCTTCTCAGACTGATCAGAACTTTACCAACGCCGACCATACCAAACTAAATGGTATCGAGACTGGAGCTACAGCAGACCAAACAGCAGCGGAGATACTCGCAGCTATTAAGACCGTTGATGTGAACGGCACTTCGGGGGTTAATGCAGGGACATTTGATGGTTTACAATTACACTCAGGCCGCAACAACGAAGCAAACAAGGTTGTTAGAACGCAGGGGAATGGTTACATAGAAGCTGGTTGGATCAACACAACTTCTGGTGATGTTGGTAGTGCAATACCTTCTCGTATTTACACTAATAATAGTGTCTCTGGTGATGCTTTTGTAAGGTATGCCGACCTATCAAGTTTCCGTTCTTTGATGAACGTCTCTGCTAAAGCAACCTATCAAGGTAGGGAGCAAAGCACCTCTGATACCAACTATTGGGTTGGGACAATGGGTTGGGGTTCAACTGATTTTGATACTATTTGGCACTATGGATCAGGTCATATTGAGAGCTGGAGCAACCCAACAAACGCACCATCAACAGAAACATCTCATTGGACGGGGCATCAATCGCTGCACTACACTAATGGCAGCACCCAAGTTTACGGACATCAATTAGTAGTTGGAGCAGGTAATCCTGCTTGGTGCTACCTAAGAGGGAGGTGGGGAACCTCGGCTACTTCTTGGGCAAAAATGTGGAACTCACTCAACGATGGATCTGGTTCTGGTTTAGATGCCGATAAACTTGATGGTCTTCAAGGGAGTTCATTCTTAAGAAGTGATGCTACAGATACAGCAACTGGATCTATAACCTTATCTAATGCAAATAACCATTACTCGGGCCATCATTATTTTGACTCTTATGATTCAAGCGGTAATCACTACCCTCATTATTTGAACGGGTCATCTGGTTCGGCAAAGGTAAACATTAGAGTTTATAATGCTGGGGGAGGTTCGTATGATATTCTCTATTTTGCTGCTGGAAGCAACAATCCGACATGGCGTGGCAATAAGATATGGAACGCTGCTAATGATGGATCTGGTTCTGGTTTAGATGCTGATAAACTTGATGGCCTACACGCTTCTTCTTTCAATCAGGTAATCGGAACCGACTCTGATATTAACACTTCGGGTGCTACGGTTGTAGATCAGTTGAATATGACAGATGGTGTGATTCAATCACACAGCACACGAACACTGACCCTTGCAGATCTTGGTTACACCGGAGCTACAAATGCTAACTACATAACCAATAACAACCAGCTTACCAACGGTGCTGGATATGTCACTACGGATACCAACACCACATACTCCGCTGGTAGGGGATTAGATCTTAGTGGAACTGAATTCCAATTAGAGACAGACCTAAGAGATAGTATTAGCTACATTGGTTACGATAGTAATGACTACCTTCAGTGGTCAAATAACAGTTATGTTAGAGCGGTAGTCTCTGGATCAGAGAGGTTTAGGGTTAACACTTCTGGCATTGATGTTACGGGAACCGCTACTGCTAATGCATTTAGAACTGATACGGGTAACACTGATTATAACGTAATCAGTAGGAATAGCACTAGCACCACTTTATGGGTTCAAGCGGCTCAATCAGGAAGTATTCAAGGCATCGCATCATTTAGATATGGGTCGGCTACTGTCAACCAAGGAACTGAAGTATGCGCGATCAGAAGAAACTCAAGTTACTTCATTAACACGAAACTTGGAGTCGGAACAAATAATCCTCAAAAAACCCTAGACGTTTCTGGAGATGTGGGTGTTGCTGGGAATGTTGAATTCTCAAGTTCTTCTAACGGTGTAATATTAAAATCCCCTAACGGATATAAGTGGCGTGTTACCGTAAATAATAGTGGTATGATCAGCACAACTAATGTTTCCTAAAACTATATTAACAAATTAATTAACAAACAAAACCAATGGCTATACCAAGACAAACTCCGTTTACCGTTCCACCCACACCAGAAAAAACTTTTGATTCTGTGTGGATTAAAAACATTAATATTCACTGTCCTCAGATTAATCAGGCGGGGAATACCGATGGACATATTACCCTTGAATTAGCGCCTTACGATAGTTCAGAAGGTTCCGAGTCAATTTATATTTCTTCGGACACGGAGGGTATCGAAACTTTAACTGTTCCTAACCCCCCTTACGCGAACAAATCTTTTTGGGACGCAGTCAACGAGGTTCCCGAAGTTGGGGCAGCGATGGGTGCAATTGTTGCTGCAGTAGCCCCACTTAGAGCGTGGATCGAAGAACAACAACAAGAGTTCTTGGATCAGCAAGAAGAGTCTTCCGAATAAGATTTTTTTTAAAAGCCTTGAAAAACGTGAGGGGCGACTTTATTTTAATCAGATATGACAATTGAATTCACCGAAGAAGAAAGAAATGGTATTATCCAACTCATCGACCTTGCCGTAAAGAACCCCGTAGCAGGGGGTCTGAAGGTGTCCCAAGCTGCGAGTTTCCTCGCGCAAAAGTTTGCTGACCCCCTCCCCCCACAAGGGGAGCAAGTAGATGCAGAGCCTAAAATTGAAGAATCGTAATGCCTATACAGAGGAATCAGCCCAGCCCTCAGAGGCAGACTGTCCTCACATTCGTATCTCCGAATGTGCAGGATTTGTTGTTCTTTGAAACTGTTGATGCCCAGAGGGTTGGGAAGAAACCTCCTGCATACGGAACCGCGCATCCTGACACGGTAAACTTTCCTGATCATACCCTAGCGTATGTGAAGCAAGCTGACCCTAATGGTCAGTTTTATTATTACTATTACGCAAACACGAGAACTTCTCAGGATGATTATAATTTTGAGTATTCTCAATCTAGCTTGGGTCAGACCAAGTTTGATACTGTAGTAAGGACATATATCAGCTTACGCTCTTCGTTTACAGAAGACGATAGCACAGTTGTGGCGGGTTCCCCGATGCCTACCTCCCCCGCCGCCGCTAACTTTACTGGAAAAGGTTATGTGCTGATGGGTCGCCAGCAGAAAAGAATTGGTGACCGCGAGTTGGATGGAATCTTTGTTGTAGAACAAAGAACCTATTTTGTTCGGGCTACTATTGAGACTCTCAAGTGGGATGATCTATCTCACCGAAATCTCAAAAGCGCCTTGAAGTATTACTACACGGGAGAAATACCAACTGGTCAACCTACGGGGCAAACAAAAACAATTGATGAACTTATACTAGACCCCGATAATGCTTGGTGGAGTACGACACTCGTAACCCACGATGCAGAGTCTAATTTAAAAGTTGCTGCTTACAGAGAAGGAAGACAGATATCCACTGATTGGTATGAAGTTGTAAAGCAAGAAACTATTGCTGGTGTGGGCGCTGGTAACACGCTTCTAGTGGATGAGTATTTTACCAGCATGGATCACACGTTCCCACCTGTTTTAGAGAGTATAAATGTTATTGGTTACGAGCGACATGATGGTCAGGTATTAGCTTTCCCTGAGTATCACATGAACCCCGAAGCATATAGAGGTCCGTGTAAGACTAAAGTAACCGTTCAGTATTCCCCCTCTAAGTTCACTGGAGTAGAAGCAAAAGCAATGGTCCCACAATCATTCACTTTTGGAACTCCTTACGTCCGTATTTCCGTACCCCCGTGCCTAATGAATGGTGGCTTTGTTAGATGCACAACTGGAACAGTAGATCCAGTTTACAAATACACCATATACAATAAACAGTTACCTGTTACTACACCACCTAATTTAAACCAAATAGCTGCCACAGGTCTTGTTGCTAGAGATAAACAAGAACCTTCTAGGGGTGGTTATGTGAGAACTACTTGGACGGTGTTTCCACCGAAATTTTAGTTATGGCTAGAGAAGGATTCTTTCAAAAAATTAAGAACTTCCTCTTTGGAGAAAGTGAGGAAGCTATTACTGAGTTCTCGCAGCCCGAAGAAGCAGATGTTTCTATTCAAGACGCTGAGATTTCAGAGATTCCTTCTTTTAAGTTTTCTCCAACGACAGAAGGAACATCAGATGCCCCCGCTGAATTTTATACTCATAGAGTGGATGTGGGCAGGGAAGCCCCACCGATTCCCGAGCAGTATCGAGTAGAACATGAACCTTACCGATACGAACCAGACGGGGATAAGAGGGTGTGTATTTCAAAAGCACACTTATATGAGATGCACCCTAAAAGTAATCTTTGTGTGGAGAAACACGCATTAGAACCTTTAACAATAAAAGCGAGTCGAGAGTGTGTTATCTATTCAGAATTCAATACTGACGAGCAGGGAAAAGTAATCGCAGACCCCGATAACCCAGATGGTGCGTTGTATAGATTAGCGAAGAGTAAGGAGTTACCGGATTCTGTTCAGTTTGAACTACCAGATGAAAGTGGATATAATGGTAAAGAAGGAAAATACTCTGTCCCCATTGTTTGGGTAAAAGATGGAAAGCTTTATCGTCACCAGTGGAATGAAGAGAAAGACGGCAGGGAAGCTAGGTTGTATGGGAGTCTAGAAGGAATTAGAGGGCCGCTCCATTGGCACAGGGGGTATAATAAAATTAAAAACTTGGGGGCGGGTAAAAATGTTTACAAGAAATATGTCCGACAAGATAAAGACGAAAAAGAATTTAGGAGTATCAATGAACGGTCGCAGTCCGGCCTTTCATCTCCATTTACAGGAGACCCACAAGTAAAAGTAAAATATAACGATGCTCAAGCAGCGGCCACTGAAATTCATGTCACGGGGAATGAATTCAACAAGCATTGGAAAATAGATGGTAAGGGTGTTGCGGTTGTCGAAGACGGACTCGTTACCTGTTTAAATGACCTCACTTGTGTAGAACTTAACAAGACTACTGTTCTATCAGCCGCATCAGGAACCACCACTGTTTTAACTGCAGGGTCTACAACTTCTGTGGCTCAGATGCCTACTGAAGCTCAAGTTACAGCGGTCTTGACTAGTTCGGGAACGGTCACCGTAGCACTAGAACCCACCAACAGCAACATGGCTACTGTCGTATCGGCTGGGGCAGTAACCACTGCTGCAGCTCCAGTTACGTCTGGGAATAAGACTGAAGTTCATGGAGTTGATGAGACTACATATAAACTTGCTTGTATCCCCGTCACAACAGGTAATTTTACTTCAGTCTCTGGGGTGGCTACAACCACAACTGTAGCGGCTGGTGTTACAACGGGTAACATGACTTCAGTTCTATCTTCCGATGGGACCACTCCTGTTGCATTGGCCCCTGATTCGTCAACCGACATGGTCACTGATGTTTGGCGTGGGGGAGCTGCTTCTGCGGGGGGCGGTATGACCGCTGTTAAAGTAGCGGGTTGTGGGACAACTGACAGTAATGGTAATTACTCGCAAGGTGATTGTGTTTGGGTTTTGGGTGTTGCCGCAACAGGACAATATGCAACTAATCCTCCGACATTCCCAACTTTAATTACGGGAGCCAGCGTTACGAGCGTTGTTAAAACACTTAGCACCACTAATGTGGTAGATGCGGGAAGTCCCGTAAGCGTAGTACAATCTGTCCCAACAACTACGGTTCTCAATACGGCAACCCCTGTAGATGTTGTGCAATCTATTCCAACAACAACTTTTGTTTCAGAAGTTACAACCGTCACATCGAATGTTGTTACTTCTACTACAGGAGTAAGTGTGCTTTCTTCCAGTTCAACAGTATCTGTTGTAGCTAGTTTGCCTACTTCTGAAGTAGCTACGGCAGGAAACACCGTAAATGTTGTAAAAGACTTGAACCCTGTAGATGTGGTTACCTCAACAAATACTACGGAAGTTCTAACGACAGGGACAACTGTAGAAGTTTACGCCCCCACAGGGAGTCTTAGTGAACCGATTAAGGTAGTTGAATGTCCCCAAAGTAGCTTGTGTCCAGAGCCAGAGTAAGGCCCATACCTTGACTAAAGGCTCTTTTTCCATTAAAGTAGGGTATGGCTACCCTTACCGTAGCGGGAGTTGAAGAAGCCCTGTCTAAGTTTAAATCTGTTGGTTCCTCGTTTATACAGGAACTTAATCTAGTATTGCCTCGTTTGTATGCAATGGGGATGTGGCGTGATCTCTTGTATGAGACCACTATATCTACTACAGACGGTAATTTTACGCTGCCTGATGATGCGGAGGCAATTGTCTCGGCTCTTATGGACAACGATCCTGTTAAAGCACAAAGTCAATTCCATGATTACAGGATCACCGGAAGAAACAGAGAAGGAATTACTTTAGCTGGTTTCGGTATTATTGATGATGGTCTTGTTCCCACAGTGAATGAACTAGAAGCTGGTAAAACTTATAATCTTCATGTTGTGCCTGTTGAGCCTCAACAATCTATTCCTAGAACTAGTAACAATTTTATTACTGTGACGGGACTAAACAGTAGCTCTTATATTCAGACCTATACCCCCACTTTTACTACGGCGGCTGCTTATACTTCTTCTCCTACCGTGTTTACTGATGTTACAGAAATTAGGAATGGGGATTCTTCCCTTAAAGACCCAGTGAAGATTGTAGCTATTAATGCGAATGATATTTCAGATAGGCTTGAATTAGGAACTGTTCAAGAAGCGAATAAAGTAAATGCGTATCGAAGATATAGGATATCAAACAGTTCTTCAGTTAAGAAGACAATGCGTGTTTTAGTGAAACGAAAGTTCAAACAGCTCATTAACTCTTACGACACGGTTAGGCCGAGCAATCTTAATGCTATTAAACACGGTCTTCTCGGTAGTGTAGCAGAAGAAAATGCAGATCTTGAACGCGCCAATTACCATTGGAACGTGTGCAAAAAATTACTCGATGAAGAGTTGGATGCGTATCGAGGAGAAGCCAAACCTGTTTTAAAATTTGATCCAAGTGGATCAGGATCAAGAATACCTAACTTACTATAAACTATGATTAATTACATTCTAGAAAACCGCGATAGTCTTATTTCAGTTGCCACTGCTGTGGTGGCTGCGGCATCCGCAATTTGTGCCTTAACTCCCACACCTAAAGATGATGGGCTTGTGAGAAAGCTCTACATCATACTTGAATGGGCGGCGTTAAATATCGGAAAAGCGAAGAAATAAAATGATTCGCGCCATCGCTGCCGCACTCGAGGCTTATGTTCTATACATAAAACTAAAACACAGAAAATACGTTTATGAACTGGAAGACGAGATTGATGAGCTTGCTGCCGATGGTAGCCCTGCTGCAAAGTTGCGGCTGGAGCGGGTTGCAAAACGACTCCACCGCGAACTCAAGCGCACTGTATGATCCTCCTACAATCACTCTAATAGAAGGAACTCAATACCATTTTGTAGAGGGGGTGTTGACGGGTAGAGAAGATCACAAATTTCACAGCGATTACACTTACCGGAGAGCAATTATAATTGGGAACAAATGAACTCTTCTAAACTAATCGACACCCTCTTAGGGACTTTAACCCCAACCATAGCCGTAGCCGCATCTATGCAAGAGCAAATGGAGTATTGGCTCCGAGTAATATCTTTAATACTAGGCATCGCAGTAGCTGCGGTATCTTTATATAGGTTAATTTTTAAGTATAAAAAATGATTGGTTTAGCTATAGGTCATTCAAGGAGAGGAGATAGTGGCGCTTACACAGTTGGGAAGCCCAGCGTTAGTGAACACACATTCAACACCGAATTGATTTCGTTAGTTACACCGAAACTAAAAGTTCCATATAAAGTATATGACGATTACAAAGCTTCCAGTTATGTCGGGGCTATGAATTACGTCTCTCGTAATATGAAGAAAGACGGAGTTAACGCATGTATTGAATTACATTTTAATTCGGCTAGTCCCAAAGCAACAGGACATGAATGGCTTTATTGGGAAACTAGCAGGGGAGGGAAAAAATTAGCTTTGAAATTAAAGGAAGCAATGGACGAAGCGTATCCTAATTTAGCGTCTCGTGGCATCAAAGCAAGGGGTAAGGGATCAAGAGGTGCTATGTTTCTCCGTAAGACTCCTTGTTATGCTTGTATCGCAGAGCCGTTCTTTGGATCTAGTCAATCTGATGTGGATCTAATACAATCAGATTTAGATAAATTAGCCTCAGTTTATGCCGAAGGAATAAATAAATTCTATGCAAAATGACTATACCCAAAAGTATAAGGGTAGCGGGGCAAACAATTAAGATTCGTTTTTCAGATCTTAGTGACGAGGACTTGTATGGGTACTACAGTCACGAACGAAAGATTATTTTTATTTCCGAACATTTAGAAGGAAAAGCCCTTTTAAGCACTGTTCGCCATGAGTTGATGGAAGCATCACTGTGCCTATCGGGGGTGGGGTTTTGCGAGACCTTTGAACAGGAAGCTGTGGTGCGGTGTATGGATGAAGTCTTCTTCCCTGCCTACGAGCGTTTTTTAAAACGAGTAGGGACGGATGAGTAGAAAGAAATTACCAAAACATTTCAAAAGATCCAACGGTATGTTGGTCTTTACGCCCACTAGTGACCATGTCAAAGAGGCTTTTGAGAGGAGTGAAAAGCTGGGAGTCTTGCCCAATTCTTTTACTAGAGGAGCCGGACGTATGACTGGTTTCTTGGGGGAGGTTGCTTTTGAATGTTTATATCCCCAAGCTATTTATGAGGGAGATGAATCTTTTAAACACGATTATGTTCTAGGTAACCGAACAATAGACATTAAATCAAAAAGCTGCGCTGGGGTTCCTCAACCCCACTACACAGCTTCTGTTAATTGTCCCGAAGGAAAAAAGTTATCCGCCAAAGCTTATTTCTTCGTTCGTGTCCGTAAAGATTTCCAGAAAGCTTGGCTTCTTGGTTGGGCTACATCACTCACTATTCGTAGAAAAGCTGAATACAAACTTCGGGGGGAACCCGATGAATACGGTTTTACTTACAAAGTGGATGGGTATCATTTGCCAATTGCAGCTCTTAGAAAGGCTGGTTCTCTAAAGTGACCTCTTCATAATCAATATCGAAAGGTGATGTAACATCTATTATCCAGATCTTACCACTACCTTTACCAACAGATTTTATGGGTCGAGTCGTTTTACTATGCTTACCCACATCTTCCAAATGTGACAATCCGTTGCGTATGAAGTCTATCTTATTAGAAGCCCCCAGAGGTCGCCCCCCATTGTATGAGTGTAATGCGACTTGAAGTTCTAGAATCGTCCCCCGCCACGAAGCCATCTTCTCGTTTTGTTCTCTACACGCTTTCGCAAAAAAGTCTATCAGTTCCGATACTTGAGATCTGCTAGAGTTATCGAAGGCAGCATAGGAAATACTCTTGTCTATAAAGCTCTTAATACCGAATCGGTCATCATCCTGTATCTCTACAGGGGGCTTCCAATCCATCAGCCACTTAGCAAAGTGGGGTAGTTCTTGCTCAATGATGCTTTCTAAGTCTTCCTTTTTAGGGAAAGCAAATGGCTTTTTACAAACTTTGAATGCCATTAGTTTATCTTTATTACTAGAGTCCATCGTTGGCAGCACACTCATTGAGTTCGGATCATCATTAAGACTAACTATAATCCTACCCGCCCAAGGAAGTGTTACGGCATCTGCGTATTTTGCCATGAATTCAATCCTTGGATTAGCAACCCCCCTCTTTATAAGCTCCGTTGCTTTCCGTTGGTCTTGGAACGATGCCGCACTGACTGTATCATCGATGACCCAACAAGCGGCTCTACCTAGATCTTTGTTAAACTTTGTTCCACCAGACAGGTAGTCACTCGCATCAGCGAAACCCCCCACAAGAGCAGCTATTATCTTGTTTGATAAAAGAGTTTTACCCCTCTTCGCTGGTCCCACTAGAATACAGGCTTGTCCTTGATCCTCTTTGTTGTTGTAGAATGCTTTGTAATACCGCTGCAACCACCCAAAGAAATAATACTTACTACGAATATTAGTTGAGTCTTCAAAGAATTGATCAAAAAATTTATTTAAGAAGGGCCAAGTATTTATGTCTCCATCTGCAGCGGGTTCGATGGGACATACTGTTGCTGAGTTAAGGATCTGTAAACCGTTGTAAGATACAATCCTTTCATTCCGCCGAAATACAACCGGAGCTATTTCATCAATCCTATTTGTATTACTGATTAGGACAATGGCAGCTTCGACTTCGGAGACATTCTCTCCTTTTTTTGGTCTACCCCCTTTAAATCCTCGCTGCCTCAACTCTAATACTAGTTGATCTCTGGGTATGGGTTTAGCTGTCCCATCAAGCTGTTTAAAGAATTGTCTTCCATTGAACCAATACTCATCGAGTAGATCCCCCATTTTCTGTTCCTCAAAGTCTTTAACAAAATCGGGGCCAAAAATATCTCTCCAAGTTTTCCAAGCGAGATCCCGATCTGAATACACGACCATCCCATCTTCAAATACCTGACACCCCTCTCGATCAATACCGTCATCGATCCAAAATAATGGTCCTCGTGAACCGACTTCAAAATCTCCTATCCATCTGTTTGGGAATTTTTTCTCAACCTCTTCGGCAATAATTTCAATCGGAATAGATGTGTCTTTTGATTCTGGTGGTTTTTCTTGGGCTGCTTTAAACAAAGCTGTTTGAACTATAGAGCTAGGGATCTTCCCACCCATGTTTACCCATTCTGTTCCGATCTCCATTAACTGAGAAGGAGACTCTGATTTTTTATCATATCCCGCAAAGATTTTATGATATTGCAGCGTCTGCTTTAGATACTTAAAGAAAGGAGTCACCAATGTGTGGTGAATCGAAAGCGTTTCCTCTAGCTCAAAAAACAACCTTATGTAACCACTGTATGTCCGACAATACCAAGCTGGTAGAGCTTTAGGGCATTTCGCTGTAATGATGTCTTTTACATTAGGCCAATCAGGGGGAGCGTCGAAGTCTGCTGGGATTGAATGGATTTTACATATTTTGTTTTCTCCTTCGATCCTTGCGTTGGGGTTAATTCCTTCAAAGCCTGTTAAGAATGCGTGATCCGTATCACTTTTAGCACACCACTCTCGGTATAAAGCTTTGGATTTAAAAGGTGGTATAGGTTTTACATCGATCTCTGTCGGATCATTTACGGTTATTAAAGCGTCTTTTGATTTTAAGTTTTTGAGGTATTTAATTTTCATTTTTCATATCTAGTTTGTATTGATCCTTCAGCAGCTACGGGAATATCTGAAATCCACTCAGGGGGTTCCGACATAATTTTAATCACATTGTGTAACACTTCCTCCGCTTCAGTAGCGTCAGCTTCGACAACCATCTCATCGTGAACGTGCATGACAATATTGTATCCTGCTTTATCAACCCTTAGAAGCATATCAGAGAAAATATCTCGTGCTAATGCTTGAGAGGCGTTCTCCGCTACTAATCCACCCCAAAGTCTTACGGGAACGTATTTACCATGTCTAGGAACTTTAGCGGTGTATTGTGTATTAGTCGGGTCACCACCTGTTTGAAGTGTCCCATAGTCCAGAACCCTGCCGCTAGGTAGGTCCACGGTAAACTTCGCGTGTAGTCTTTTGCCGTCTGCGTCATATCCTCCGGTGACACTTACTGAGCCTTTGATGTCTTCACTATATTCATACCAAAGAGATTTTATCTTCCTCATCTTTTGCCTATAAGTGTCCACTCTTTTTTGCGCCTCCTCTTCGGTGATAGATGACATACTCGCAAATCGTTTTGCTCCTGCCCCATATCCGCAACCTAACACCATTGCTTTTACGGCGTGTCTTTTTTCGGGGTCTTCTTTTTTAAGTATTCCTTTTTCTTCATCCCACATTCCAAATCGAATAGCAAACGCTTCATAGATATCATCTGTGTTTTTAATCTCCTCCATCATTTCGTGATCCTTAGCCAACCAGCAAAGTGTTCTTACTTCAATCTGAGAAAGGTCTACCACGATTAATTTTTTGTCAGGTTCGGGGCAAATCAAATGCCTCAAGTTCACCCCAAACATTTCCTCTCTAGGGAGGTTCTGTAAATTTAAGTTTCCTCCAGACCCACTAAATCTACCCGTGTGCGCCCCAAAATACATACAACCCCCGTAGTATCTACTATCAGGCATGGTTGCATAATCAAAGCTTTCCAACTTCTTTTTAATGGAGTTTATTCTTCTCCAGCTTTTTACCGCTCCTATCCATTTGTGTTCTTCGCGATGTTCCTCAATCCATTTTTGAGCGTCTTCATCTGCCTCGGCAAGACTATGTGGTGGGGTTATGCCGAGCAGTAAACATTGTTGATCAAAAGCTGCCCTACTAAGAAGAGGCTTTTCATCCAACCAAGGGATGTTTTGTTCCGCTTCAAACAAAGCTTGGTTGATTGTCTCTAACTGCTTTTTTAAAAGGTCTGTGTCTATGGGGATTCCCCTTTGAACTATCTTACGGTTTACCCTACTGATGTCCCTCTCAAACTGGGGCCACTGATCTTTGAGTGTTTCCCATAACCTGAGACACAATTCACTATCCTTGAGGGCGTATTCACTAACTTCGTCTTTAAATTCTGGGGACATATCCTCCCATCGTTTGCCAGACATATTGTCTCGTGTGGATTTATCTACAGTGAGATTGAAGAGTTGAGCCGTGGACCCTTTTAGTGATCTGGGTAGCTTGCAATATGCTGCAAGATCTGCAGTGCAGTGCCATTCTGCTGGGTCACAATCATCCCACCAGTTTTGGGATACACCATACAGGAACAAGGTTTCATCAAAGGAGGCATTGTGAGACAAGACAACATTGCCATCCAACAAACTCCAGTCAAATTCTTTGGGGTGACCAACAAAATTTGTCCCCTCGGTTCCAACAACTGAAACCATGTAGGCATCAAAGTTGGGGTGACTGAAATACCCCAAAACTCCTAGAGTTCTTATGGAGCATTCCTTGTCGTAATATGTTTCGTAATCTATCGCGAAAGTATTCATAATATATGTATAGAGTTACCCCACCCTCCCCGAAAATAAAAGAGGGTGGGGTATTCTTGGGCTTTTATGCGGTTACCCAAAGGCGGATGATTCACCAGCGCCAATTAACGCCGCCGCATTACCTAATCGGTGCTGCTAACGAGTTCCAATTCGTTTTGTTTATGGAGATCCTTTAAGTTTTGCTCTAAGCCACTAAGCAAAATCTTGTTTGCCTGTAACGCCGTCTCCGTGTTTTTAACGACCCCTTCTAAATCCGAAATGGATTTTTTCATGGCTTCGATTTCAGTCTCGTAAACTTCTTGTGGTGTAAGATCTTTGTTCATACTACTGATTCATAAATCCTTCCACAAATGAGATGACTTCTTTGCTTGGCTCGTCTTGCGTAATCGCAAGAGAAGGAGCAAACCATGAATACTTTCCACGGGTAATAACCGAAGAAGTAAGATTCCACAACCTAGTGTGGATTGGTGTAGTTTTGTTGAATACCGCAAAGGTAGTCAACCGTTTGAAAGTCTGCCGATAGGCATCCTTTGCCACGTTGATACGACCCATAGCGTAGTTCTTCTTACCAAGCGGAAGAGGGAAAGCCTCAACATCGTCATTCCCTTCAAAGAGGAAAGTGATCTCAGCAAATTCAAGGAGGTTATACTCACTATCCAAAGCAAGTTGATTCTTCTCTTGTTCCGATCCTGCAATTCGGGGAACATCATCAGAGTCATAAGGGATGTCCTCACGCCACTGTTTCGTTGCAATCAAAGGGATAACTTTGATTGGGGTTTCGGGTTGGGCTAATACAACAGACTTATCGAGGACGATTGACCCATACGGAGCGGGTTCACCATCACGACAAGTAATGTCACTAGTTTTTTGGACGACATTAATACGAGGGATATCAATATCCGATGCGTCAATAGTGTCCGGCAATGCTGCTGTCGCTAGTGCATTAGTGGGCTTAGTTGCTAATTCAGTTTCTTTACTCATGGTTTCTATTTTCTAGTTTCTTGTTTCTTGGTTTCCTCAAGACAAGGTGTGCCTTGAGGGAGATTCTTCGATGATTGAATTTTCCTGACAGGTCTGAATGAAGGATTCCGCCTTCATTTTTTTCTGACCTCTTTCTGCCGTGTCGCCAATACTCTTGGCAATTTTGGCGAGGGGGATGGAAACGTGTTCCAATACTTGTTCGCTGTCCATCCCAAAGTCCTTGGCAAGTTCAATAAATTTTTTCTGATCGGTAATGTTTCTTCTACCAGCCATTTTCTTCAAGCGAAGGTTTGGAAATTCTAAACCATCTTGAGCGAGTCGTATGGCTCGTTTCTTAAAACCATCCGCCCAATTGGTCACTATTTTTTGAATAGCCCAAAGCTGCTCTAAAACTTCTGGGTCTTCCGTAGAGTCAAGGTCTACATCAGGGAGTTGAGGATTTATTTTCTTAGCTACTTCTACCACCAATCCTCCGAGGGCTGGGCAAATACCTTCAAACTTACAAAACCTACAATTTACAGTAGGTGTTAGTTCAGATAGATCGGGTGTTCCCGAATCCCATTTGGGCCTGACTCGTTCAGCTTCCAGAATGACCGAGGAAAGATCATCAATAAGATCTTCTAGTTCATCCCTTTTAAATGTATCTGATAAAATTTCATTTCGTTGGGGGATGAAGAACACGAATGTAATTTCTTCCAACTCAGGGAATTTTTGGAAACACCCTATTGTATAAGCACGGGCTTGGTAATTATTTTTGGGTGTGTCGATGACACTTATCCCCGTCTTGTAGTCTATTAAGACACCTTCTTTTTTTCCAAAGATTGAGAGGTGATCACAAGTTCCGAACGTCGAGGTTCCTTTAAGTTCTATATCGAGAACAATTTCAGAGTGGGTTTCAGTCAGTTCTCTGTCCTCGTAGTTTTTCAAATACTCCGTTTGATCTGCAATGATCTCTTCGTAGATTGAAATCTCTTGTTCACTCTGGAGATTGGATGGGTCTAGGATTTCGATAGCCTCATGTATGCGAGTCCCCATCTCCGCCGCCGGATTGGTTCCTTCACGGCCTTTATATCCCGCACACCCCGCACAATACTTTAGCGACGAGGGGGAGAACTCTGCGTGTCCTCTATCAGCATGGTCTGGTGTTTTCATCAGACGGACTGTGGAGTAGACCAGAAAGTTGGTCAATAAGTTTTTTCAATTTTTTTGCATACCCCTGCAATAAAGGGCAACAAGGAACGCATCAACCATTCCATCATGGGGTCTACGACATCTTTTATTTTTCAACCAGCACTCTGCGGGAGCCAGTTCTTCAGCTTTAGCGAGAGCAACTTGTTTAGTCATTCCTTTAGGTCTAAAACCTAGCATGGTCTTTTGCCATTTGTGGACCGAAATTCTTTGGACATCATAGTCGTTGGCTTCAGCCATACCTACAATTTTACCAAAAGAAAGCGCCATAGATCTTACTGCTTGGGAACTCTTTGCGTGAGCGAGGGGTTCTTCGATAGCAATTGTGAAAGGAGTGTTCAGATCGAGAATCCATTCTTTAATAACACGAGTATCTACCTCTCTTTTTTTAGCCACCCACTTCGTAGGCATCGCGATCTTGTCTATGACAGACCCGTCAAATTTAGAAATAGCACAAAGACCTCCGTCGAGTCCGTTATCAATTCCGATTATCAAAACAAATTCAAAGTAATTATTAAGCCGTTGCCTTCTGCTGGGGCATAAATAAATACATTTTTTGGTAAGGCTTGTAAAAAGAAAACTTCTTTTGCGCTCGATGGATTGACTCGGTAGAACGCTCCTTCAAGTTGCTTTATTGTGAAGTAGAAATCATCCTTCTGGTAATCCTCTTTTCTGATGATTACCTTGGGGTCTTTGATAAGCTCTTTATTTTTGAATAAGGACATCACTTTTCTACGATACTAGTGTCTAAAAAACATGGCGCACTTGGGCCTAAGTCTGCATCAATAAGTTGGGTCAAAGCAAACTTAGCGTCCTCTTTAGTTAATCCATGCTCTTCTTGCAGTAAAGTGCTTGCAATAGAACTACTATAACAAGCTATAGGGGGTCCAGTCGCTAATTCAACAATTCCAACTAGTGCTGGTTCAAGCTGATGGAAAAATATTACTTCTGCATAACCCGTTTCTCTGTAGTCATCTGAAGTTACAGACCTTTTGTGGTATGGATCTTTTTGGGGGTTGTAGTCCCACGAGAAGTTTTCAAAGTTATTTATCATTTGACTCAATATCTATTACAGTTCCATTCCCCCGATCCGCTTTCTTATTATTTAGAATGGAAATATCAATCTGCATTCTACTCGACCCGCCTCCTGTCTTAGAGTTAAGACCGAGGTTCCTTCGGATAAGCTGGTCTAATTCAGAAAGTTCACGGACATTCTTTGGGCCTTTTAAGTTATTCATATTGTCCCGAAGAAGTTTAATTCCGGCTGCTGCGATGTAGTGCTGATATTTCTCAGCGGGGCTGCTTTGACTTTCAGCGATCTCCATCATCGTCTCATCCTCTTCTAAGCGAGCATCGTGCTTTGCTCTGAGAACCGCTTCATCTGTCATGTTCTCCAAGTTCTGTTCAATTTTATCACCCAACTCATCGACAGGTTTTTGCTCTGTCTCGATGTCTTCAGTCTTAACAGTCATATCCAAACCATTTTTTCTGGCTGGAATTCCTTTCTTTTTGAACCATCTTCTAACCGTCCCCGCATGAACTCCTAACTCTTTGGCAATAGAACTTGTTTTCCAATCTAAATTGTAGAGTTGGACGGCACGGTCTTGAATGTCTTGTTTGGAATTGATACCCATTTTTTTCTGTTCTATTGTTTTTAATAATTATGGCTTTAAAAGAACAAAGGAGCAAGCAGTTACTCGAACCGCGAATTGACCCACAGACAAAGAAAATGGACGTTGGTGGTTTCCAACTACCTCCCACTAGTCTGATAACTGCACTCCTCTATGGATTCGCTAACCATGAATCTGTCGTTGCTAAGGAATATTACTTTTGGCGGATATGCGATGAGTTGTGGAATCACGATGACTTGCCTGACAAACTGTGCGTTCGTCATCCTTGGGCGGAGATGATGATCAAAGCAGCACTCGAAAACAAATACCTCGCAATCGGGGGGAGTGCTTCGTCAGGAAAATCTCATATTATGGCTGCTTGGGGAATCGTAAATTGGTTGTCCCAACCCCAAGACACGCTTGTTCTTATGACTTCCACCACGCTTCGTGAGGCCCGTAAACGAATCTGGGGCAGTGTAATGTCTCTCCTAACCGTGATTGAGGGCGCACCAATCAAGATCCGCGATTCAATCGGAAGTGCATCTTACGTTAATGAGAAAGGAACACTCATTGAGAGGGCGGGGTTGTCGTTAATCTCAGCGGAGAAGAGTAAAACTAAAGAGGCAGTTGGAAAATTCATTGGTTTAAAACAAGCGAGGGTGATACTCATTGGAGACGAATTATCAGAATTGTCGGAAGCAATTTTGAACGCTGGACTCACGAACTTGTCTAAAAACCCCTCATTCCAAATGATCGGAATGAGTAACCCCAACTCAAGATTCGATGCGTTTGGGATTTGGTCCACTCCAAAAGACGGTTGGGATAGTGTCGATACAAATACTGCCGACGAATGGGAAACAAAATGGCACGGGAAATATATTCGATTAGACGGGGAGAGATCACCAAACATTATAGCTGGAGAAGTCATCTATCCGTGGCTCCCAACCCAAGAAAAACTTGACGAAGATAAGGCACTATTGGGGGTTGAGAGTCGGGGGTATATGCGAATGGTTCGGGCAGTATTTTTTGATAGTGACGAAACCACTGGCATCTACACAGAAAATGAACTGACTTCTTCCGGTGCTTTAAATAAAGTAAACTGGCAGGGGAATCCGATAAACCTAGCGGGTCTCGATCCCAGCTTCACCAATGGGGGAGATCGAACGTGCCTAGCTTTAGCCAAGTGTGGATATGACACTACTGGTCAGTATGTTATAGAGTTTGGGAAAATCATTCATTTAAATGACGATGCCACCAATAAAGCTGTTCCACGGACCTATCAAATTGTTGAGCAGATTCAGAAAGAATGTAAAAAGCATGGGGTTCTGCCAGAGAATCTAAGCGTCGATGCCACGGGTGCTGGAGCGCCTTTCTGTGATGTTCTTGCCGGAGAGTGGTCAAACAAATTTATGAGGATTTCTTTTGGCGGAAAGGCTAGTGATAAACGTGTTAGCGCGAATAGCTCTAAAGTAGGGACAGATTTATACGTCAATCGGGTGTCAGAGCTTTGGTTTGTGGGAAAAGAATTGATGAGAACCAAACAAATATTTGGAATCGAATCAGAACTAGCCCAAGAAATGACCTCAAGAAACTATGACATGGTGAAGAGCGGGAGTCTCCGCATGAAAATAGAATCTAAACCAGAGTTTAAAGCTAGGTTCGGAAGGAGTCCAGACCTCGCTGATGCGGCATTCCTCGCTCTCGATTGTGCTAGGCAACGGCTTGGTTTGGTGGCGGTAGACCCACCAGACACATCAAATTCTGCAATGCCTCACCGGAGGACTACTATAAAAAACCTAAGTAGTGCTTTACAAAACAGTGAGACCACCCTCATTGATTGACTTTAGCTTGAAAATACCTTAAATTCAAGCTATGTCCGACTTCTATGGAGATCCTTTAAAATTCGCACAAGAAATAGCGGGGGCAACAGCCGAGGCAGGGGCTACTGGCGTTGCACGATTACTCTCTAAATTTGATAGCCAAGAGCCTGCTGTTGATGGTCGTCCTAGCATCCCTAAAAAGAAGAGAAAAGGAAGACGGAAAAAAGAAAACGAAGCTGAAACAATTGAGCAAGCTAGGTTGAACCAAAGAATTGGTTTGAGGGATGATATAACAAACGCTTTTAAATTGAGAGATCCTGATGCGCGGGAGGCAGAACTAAGTCGTATTAGAGAAATAGGTATTGATCCTGATGGTGACTTTGAGATTGACGAAGCGGCAATGGATCGTGAGATCCTTGAAGAGCGGAGGAATTTTGTTGGATCGAGGATAGAAAAAATGCAAGCTAACAGAGATGCGAAAAGAGCGAAACAGAAAGCTGATTATGATGACTTCTTTGCTAGGGTTAACAGTCCTAACAGGACGTTGGGTGGTGGGGGTCGTCTTGGGGAAAAGAGGAACCTCTACTCAAGGAAAGGGAAACTAAGACTAGCCAAACAATTAAGAAAAGATGGGTTTGGTAGAGCAGCAGAAGCATTAGCATTGGACTACGGTCGTTCAGCAGAAGCTTCTGCTCCCGCAATTATGACACCAGCTCTGCGAGCTAAGATGGAGCGGGATTCAGCTACGGCTGCTGAAATACGGAATATGAACGAGGGTTATACACAACGATTAATCCGCTTATCAGAAGAAGAACTTCAAGGAGGTGGGAGAAATCGTAACCGCCGTAACCGTAATGGGCGAAATCGTAATCGGCGAAATCGAGACGTTGTTGAGCGGTTTCGAGGAGACGGACGTGCTTTAGCTAGTAATACTAGGCTTGGTTATGGATCTAATAATAACCGCCGCAACCGCCGCCGATAATGTCTGAATTTAATTTTGAGCGGGACATCGCACCCGAAAGAAACACCTTTGGGTTTACGGGAACTGAATCCGCATTCGCGAATGCGAAAGCTGATCAACAGATCATGCCTCAACTTGACTTGATGATTAAGTTGCGGGGACAACTAAGACAAGAAAGAGCGGCTGATCTTGCATACGAGACGAGCATTTTTGAATTCAAACAAAGAAAAAGAACTCTTCGTGATGAGCGGGAAGCTGATCAAAGGGCCGACGAGCTTTTGGGTCAAATTCAAATGACTATGGAAGACGATCAGCTTAATCCTTTTGAGCGGCAAGAACAACTAAGTCTTATCCAACTGCAAAACGCCGACACGTTCGCTAATAGTAAAGTCGCGCAACAATCTTTACTTGCGGCGGGTAGATTCATTGGATCTCAGATGCAGCAGAGAAATGAGAAACTATCTCGTAGGCTAAAGAGAAAAGACGAGCAGAGAAGATCTGCTGATACGACAGGGCTGGATATTAATTCTATTTATAGATTAGAGTCAGAGGAACAACTTAAAGAACTCAAAGAATCTTATCGTGATCCCGATTCTGCTGGTGGTGAAAAACTCACAGCAAGAGAAAAAGCTAATCTCAGGAACGCTGGTTTTGCAATAACTAAAAATATTGGGGACCGGAAGAGACTGGAGAGAAAAGAACGAGAGGATAAAGATAGTCAAATATTTAGAAATAAAGTAACTATCGCTAACCTGACTCTTGAGGACATTGAAGAAAATCTTAAAGCCCTCGCTCTTGAGAAAAAAATGGATGCGCCTAATTATTCGGGCTTCGATGGTTTACCTCTTGCAGATGGCACTAAACTTGAAGGCACAGATCCCGCCGAACTAGAGAAGACATTGAGATCACTTCGCGCTAAAACTCGAAAAGATCTAGCGGAAGCGAATAAACTCCGTAATAAATTTTTGGAGGATGGCGGCGATGCCAAAAAAGGCGATAAGATTTTTGATTAAAAATAAACAAAACAAATAACATATTGCTTCTGCTATGTCGGACCCAAGCGAACCCAAAACAACAGCGCCTTTTAGCCCCACTCCATATAGTGTGTGGGCTACAGAAAACCCCTTTGAAGATGAATTGGAGGGTAGAACTAAACACTTAGATAATCTTCGTCTTGAATATATTGCGGCTGGTAAATATAACGAGGATGTTGAGCAAGATTTTCAAGAAAGGTTTGAGTCTTCCCTAATTAAGAAGGGTATAATAACAGAATCTAATTACCAACAGGCTCAAGAAGCTATCGTCCAGTATTCGGAGGTTCTCCCATCCAATCAAAAAGATGTCCAGTTTGTTAAGGACAACATGGGTGTTGGTATGGAGGAGATGGATTTCGAGGAGGGGGAGCAAGAGAAGATTTTGCGATACGCAAAAGCGTTAGAGACGGGACAAGAACTGCCCGAAGATCTAGACGTGAAGGAGGTGCATGAGATAGCTCGTCAAAAGAGGCAGAACTATATCACCGAACTGTATGAAAATGGGGAGTTGTCGGCTGGAGTTTACTACAACAAGAGTGGTCAGCGTGTCTTTCTTGGGGGTAAGATGGGCGAAGGTGTATCAGAAGCGGAGATATTAAGAGAAGGAAGTAAGCTTGGTGTAGTTCCTAGAGATATTTTTTCCTTTAGGCAATCAAGAGAAGTTCAAAAAGATAAGAACGGCTTGATGGCGTATGAGGTTGATATACGAGAAAGAGCGCAGGAAAAAGTCGAAGACTTTGTAGATTTAAAAGAGGACTTCCAAGATCTTAAAGATGAAAAAGTAAGGGCTAGGTTTGAGGCACTAGCTACCGCACTCGGAAAAGATAAGTCTTGGGGGTGGGCGGATAAGAGTTGGGATTCTACGGGGGAAGTGTTTGTTTCAGTCTTCTCAAACATTAGAGAGAGTTGGAACTGGGCTACCGGAGACGACGAAGAAAAAAAATATTCTGAAGACTATCAAAGGTTTGAAAATCTACGGGAAGAGTTTGAAGATGATGTAGAGCAGACTCGGCTTGATCTTATTGCGGATCTCGTGGAGAAGACTGGGATTAGTGAGGAAGTTCTTGGAGATGTTGTTGACGACATGGTTGTCGAGATTGCGGGTAATGGATCTAAAACCCAAGACGCAACCCTCATCTATGAAGAAGATGATGATGACCTATCTCAAAATGTTGTCCGACGAAAGTATAGGGGGACATTTATTCAACCCTCTTTGATGCTGCGCCCAGAGAAGTTCAGAAAAGCTTTAAAGCAAAATGATTTTTCTGACGAGGAGATAGAGATCGAAGATGCGAAGAGGTTGGCGAGTAATGAGCTGTTAGCCACTAGTCGAAGTGATATACTAAGAGCAGACGAAGACTACGCTAAAAAGTTCGCTGAAGCAGAGGTGACAGGGAAACAAAATGGTCTTACCCAAGCAGAGATTGTTCAGAAATTTGTCGCTGACGAAGATCCCAACTTAGGTTTAGAGGGGATCGGTATGAGTTTTACTCAGGGTTGGTCAACTTTGTATTATGGAGCTGGAGCATTGTTCGGAGCGGAGTATGGTAAAAAGGGATTAATAGAAAACGCTAAAGACCAAGCTCATCTAAACCAGATGAGACAAATCTTCGGTCAGGACGCTGGGTTTTTCCAACAAGCATCAGAGCAAGTTTTTCCTATGGCAATAGATGCCCTGATTACTTTTGGAGCAGGACTATTCGCCATACCAACAGCAGGGACAAGCGTTGCAGCAGCGGGGGGTTACTTTGCTATAAAGCAAGGGGCAACCGCTACGGCAAGAGCCGTAATTAAAAATACATTTAATTCGGCGCTAAAACAGCAAGTCACACGAAATGCTGCAGGGAAACTTGTTAAAGAAAGCCAAAGATCTGCCCTAAAAAGATTACAGGCATCGGGGTCATTTAAAGGTTTGTCTAACCGCCAGATGATGGAGGCATACGGAAGATATAATGGCAAATTAGCAAAATCTTTGGGTATCACGGCTCCTCAGTTTGGAGTCGCTGCTTTGCGATCAGGTAGTATGACTTATGGAGCGGTTCACCAAGCCGTTTATGATGATTACACACAACGGTATCAAGTTAATGGGGAGTGGGTAGATGGTTGGAGTGAAGAAAGAGTAAAGGAGGTTGCTCACGATACTGCTCATTCGTCCATGATTGCCGCCGGAACAACTACCGGACTCATAACCAAGATTGCAGGAAAACTAGGCGGCGGTAAATACGGTGGTCTTGAGAGTGCTGTCCTTACAGGAGTAAGTCTTAAATCTATTAAGAAGTCCACTGACAGAATGGTGGGTCGGGTCTCTTCAGACAAAGCATTTCTTAAATACATGGAGGAAGCTGTTTCCTCCACTTTAAAAGAGGCTGGGGTAGGCATAATGGGGCAGATAGGTAGGGGGGCTGCTGGTGAAGCGGCTGAAGAATTCATTGATGAGTTCGCAAACTCAATGATCCAATCCGCTTGGGCTAGACAAGAATTCTCTTTAGAGGAGACGTTTTCCCAAGCTCTTCAAGGGGCGATGATCGGTGGGCTTATGGGTGGGGCATCCCCCGCTATTGGTGCTGTGGCGAGGGAAGTTAGTGGGGGTAGAATTGAGGATCGGGCTAAGATGGCTGATATTGAAGCCAAAGTTGACGCTGACTTTAGGCAGAGGTTAGAGGCGGATAATCAACTAGAGAGGTTTGAAGCTTTAGAAGAAACAGCTCCTAAAACTAATGCGGAGTATATCCAAAGAGTTAGAGCTAAGTATGCTCAAGATGCGGCTAAAGAAGCCGAAGAATCTGCAGAAAAACCAGAAGAAGATGATTCAGCAGAGCAAACGCCAGAAGAAATAGCAGAAGAAGCAAAGAACATAAAAGATGCTGCCGAAGCTAATGTTACACCAGAAGATCAGCAGAAGCTGATTAACGAAGAAAAGAAAAAGAAAAACGCAAAGGGCAACGCTTCTCCTATTGTCACGACTAGTGATGCAATTTCTGAGGTCACCGGAACGGACACAAATCCAGACGCTGCAAATGCGGATGTTACCGGAGGTAACCCTGATGTTAGACCCGCACCGACTCCTCAACAGAAGTTTGAATTTGCCATTAAGGATATCGAAGCTAGGGAAAGGAGATACAACCAAGCAATGGCGGCTCTTGAAGAGCTTCCAAAAGAACTTCAAGCTGAACGGTTGAAAGAGATCGAGGCTTTAGTTGCTGCGAAAAAGCTGGTCTCCCCCGAAACAGCAAGTGGTCTTGTCACGGAAGCAACCAAGGCGCGGGAAAAAGCTATCGCTGATGAGGCTAAACCAGCGAAGGTATCGAAGAAAGATTTAGATAAGTTAGAAGCAATCATTGAACAGGGCTTCCCAGTCGCAGATATCGGAACGAACTTAGAACAACTGGGCCTTGATCTTGAAAGGACAGATGATAAATATCTACGGGCAGTAGAAAAAGTAATCAAAGAAAAGATTGCTGAGAGATACCCCACAATAAATCCGAAGAGAACGGATGGGGGTGTAAGACTACCTAATACTTTAGTTCCTTCGGGAACGGTCGTTATTGATAAGTATGGCAACGGTGTATTTAACAACGATCCCGCTGGCATGGTTACCTTGTTGCGGAACAACGTAGCTATCCCATTAACGGAAGATCAGGCGACTAACCCTAATACTAATAAGTCTTTCGTTATAGAAAAACACGGGGACCAATACTTTGTTACCGACATCATGGTTCCTGTAAAGGGAGGCTTGATCTCGGCTAAAACTCCAATAAACAAGATCGGGGTTCACGAACCAGATTATGGTCCTGTTAAGGACAAGATCCGAAGACTTACTACTTTAAAGAACACTGTTGATTTAGAGTCTCTCAAAGATGTCAAGATAGTAAGTCCGTTTCGAGCAGCAACTGGAAAGAAGCCAGCTTCCGCAACAGCGCCAGAGTTATTAAAAGATGCTAAAAATCTTCCTGCTCTCAAGCAGATCATAACCGCCACAGGAGTTAACCTTGATAAAGATTACGTCGATGCTGCGGCTATAACCATGAGCTTAGATCTGCAAGAGCAGATTTATAACGCAGCTAAAGAGGCTGGTTCACGATCTGGGGGAACAGTCCGTAACGACTTTAGAGATGAGGGTGTCTCTATAAAAGTAGATGTTCCTACTATGGATGGGGACACATCACCCATAGTGCAGGTATCGAACCGTGCGATTGTATTTAGAAAAATAAATGGGATAACTGTTCCTTTCTACCTTTCAACAGGGATGGCTGGGAAACCGAATGCGGGGAAGTGGGTTCCGTTTTTTGGAATTGGTAAAGACAAAGGGTGGTTTAACAAAGGACCGACACAGGCAGACCTAGATAATTTTTATGGAAGCCGTTTGCTACGACAAGCTTCCGAACTCCTTAATGAACAGATCGGAGATATTCGCGAGACTAGTAAAATTGATGGTAGGATCTATGTTTCTTCTGAAGTCGCACCTCTAAGTTCTGAAGACAAGCTGAGTTCTATTATCGAAAGTAATTTAGGAATCTCTCCTCTAGATAGAACTACAAGCCCAGAAAAGATGCGTGAAAATGTTTCTTCTGCCGTAGCTCGCATAGAAGGG
>Ga0209232_1000396_pt1 | contig 26605 bp, 38 predicted proteins | sample ETNvirenome_2_60_FD_184066 | JGI IMG/M metagenome (GOLD analysis project Ga0209232, IMG submission 184066) | Marine viral communities from the Pacific Ocean - ETNP_2_60 (SPAdes) (version 2) | ecosystem: Environmental > Aquatic > Marine > Oceanic | place: Pacific Ocean | collected 2013-06-22
TTCTGCTTCTCTTCTTCTTATCAAACCTTTTAAAACTTTACCGCCAGCTTTATTCCATCTTCTCATTTGAGCAGGAACTTCATTGTATTTTCCTTCGTTAAGAACTTTTAACATTGTAGAACTTTTTAGATTTGTTGGACCAAGATTGTACACCCAACAAACTAAACCATCAAACTGACATTGACTTAGTTTAACCTCTACCATGTCGTTTATGTAACCTTCGTACTCAGGCATTTCTTCTATCAAAAGATGATGAGCTTCATCTTTATTGATTTTATCGCCTTCTTTTACATCTTTAATATGTCCGTAGCCTATAGTCCAAACACCAACAGCATCTTGATAGGCTTCAAGCTCACAGCCTTCAAATTTTTTAATCAGTGCTAAACCTTCTTCAGAGATATTCATTTTATTCATCTTTGTTTGGTACATTAGAAGCACCGAAGTAAAAACTAATTATTGCAGAAGCTAGCCCACCTAAATACCCAAGTACAAGATTTATTAATGCTTCGCTGTTTTGTTCTGGAGGTTGTATAGTTACTAAAAATATATAGCCCATAAATCCGCCTACTACAGCTATACCTATGATTCTAGCTGTCCAGTCTTTAGAAAAAGTTTGTCTAGCGTTTTGTGTGTCTTGTACTTCTAGTTTAAAAACATCTACCTCTAGTTCTTTCATTTTTAATTCAAACTCAGCTTCAGCTTTTTTTAACTCAAGCATTTGTTCAGGTGTAGCGTTGTCTATAGCTTTCTGTATTTCTTTAGGTTCATTCTTACAACCTAAAACGTCTGCAATCATATTAGCTGCCATACCACCCATTGGTCCACCTAATGCTGTACCAAGTGTTGGTGCTACTGAACCAACTAAATTTTTAAGTAATGCTTTCATATTTTCCTCGCCATGTATATATGTTTAATGGGTCTTTTTTCCCTTTTACCTGTATAGGTTCTAATAAGTTTAACTTAATTCCGCAACTTTTTTTAGTATTCTCTCCTATTAATATATCTGCACCAACTTCTTTAGTAGCACTCTCTAGTCTAGCTGCAGTGTTTACAGCATCACCTATAGCTGTATAATCAAATCTTGTTTCACTACCCATGTTACCTATCACAGCATATCCAGTATTTACACCTACACCTATAGCCACATCTATATCTGCTTCTTTTATGTTTTTCTGTATTTCTATTGCTGCAAGAACAGCTTTATTTTCATGATGTTCTAAATCCAAAGGTGCGTTGAATATAGCCATCATTGCATCACCTATATATTTATCTACCATCCCGCCATGTTTTTGTACTGCTTGTTGTTGTATAGTAAGAGCTTGGTTCATAATTTTTGTTACCTCTTCTGGTTCCAGAGTTTCTGATAAAGCTGTAAACCCACGAACATCTGTGAATAAAAAAGTACAATATCTTTTTTCTCCACCAAGTTTTAATAATTCTGGGTTATCTTGTAGCCTTTTTACCTGATCTGGATCAAGGTAGTGTTCAAACTGTTTTTTAATCTGTTGTCTTAGTTTAAATTGAGTACGAAAATTTAAATAAAAACCTATGCTTGCTGTCAGTATTTGAGAAACTAACGACCAAGTTACGTCGATAAGGATACCTTTACGTATCGTGTAAAGACCTGCAAGGACTGTTAGGAGCGATATAGAGCTACTTAGTAAAATACCTGAGGTTATACCCATATTTACTATAATTAGCCAAATTAAGGATATAGTGAGTACTAAAGTAAGTAATTCAACAGCTAAAGAGTAGTCTGGTATATGTGGACTATTTTCTATTAGAATACTTTCAGCCAATGCTGCTTGTATTTTATGTGGTTCTAATAGTCCTACAGGTGTAGCAAGTTGAGGCATAATGCCTTTAGCAGTAAAACCTACGAAAACAAACTTATTTTCTACATTCATCTCCTGCAAAGTAGTTTGAGGAGTGTTCACCCAACTGACCCATTTTCTACCAAAAGAATCTACAGGAACAGAAGGTAAACCTTTTACTCGTATTTCTTCTAATCCATTTTGATTAGTTTTAATTAAGTATGTATCTGCTCCAGCTAATATTTTTAACACCTCTATACCGTACGAAGGAACCCATCCGTCAGGTGTACGCATTAATAAAGGTAGTCTACGAACTAAATTATCGACATCAGTTCTAGCAACAGCTAACCCTTGACTTGCGTTCTGTTTTAAAACTTCTATATTTTCTACCACACCTTGAGAATATATACCGCCTGTGTCTTCACCTAAAATTACTGTACCTGTTGTTGGAGGGTATGTGTCTGTATTGTTTTCATACATAGCTAGTACACTAGGAGAAAAACCTAAAGCCTCTGTAAAATCAAAGTCTCCACCAAATCTATCTGGTTGCGGAAAAGCTACAACCCAACCTACTCCTATGGCTCCACTCCTTAGCAAGTTTATTTGTATTTGTGCTAATGTTTGTCTGGACAAAGGATAACCACCCTCATTAGCTATATCTTCTTCTGTTATGTTTAAAATTGTAAAATACCCAGAAGTTTTTTGTTGAGATACAAAAGTATCAAATGTTTTTAATTTTAATATTTCTAATGGAGTAAGTTGTAAAACTAAAGGTAAGCTAAATAAAAACAATAACATTGGTAGTATTAAACGTTTCATTAATCCCCTTGTTTTATGGTGATTGTGTTAGAAGAACCACCGTTAACTTTAATTATATTTTCTACACCATTTTGAAGTAGGATTAATGTGTATGAACTACCGCCATCCACATCTACACGAACCGAATCACCAACGTTTCTTCTAAAACTAACTAACTGACCTGTTATAATTGTAGTTATTTGACTAACCTTATCTTGACCTATTTCTGTGCCAGATATTTTTATGCCTGTGGCTATTTGATTTAGTTGATCTTCTTCTTCACTTACAGCTAATGCATCAATCATGTTTAACAAGTCCTCTAAAAAATTTACATCTAGGTAATTTATATCGAGTTCTGTAAACTCCAGATCTGCTTCATTATCTAAAAAATCTTCTGCTAAAAAATCTATATCTAAATCACTAAAATCTAAATAATCTGCTGTGGTTCCTGCTTGAGCTTCCTCCTGTAAGTTTTCTCTTTCTCGTGGTGGGTTAACTATTAACATATTGTCGATAAGTTCTAAACTAATATCAAGTGTCACAGGCTTAGAAGGTGCTTGATTATATGTCATCGCAGTCGTAGCTTGATATGGTTGATTTAGTATAACTTGCCCCATCGCTGTAGCTACGACTATTTCACCACTAGAATTACCATACTCATCAGGTAAAAGTATAACTAAAGAAGAACCAGTCTCTGGTGTTGTGGTTATTGTAAAATCTGTGCCTCTTACAAAAACATCTGCGCTGGGAGTAGTGATTGATATATTCTTTTTATTATTAAATTTACCTGTTACAAATCTTGCTGTTCCACTAGCAAATCGTAACGCCATTTCTGATTTATTTGGATTAGGATCATATATGTACGTATCGATGACTAATTTGCTGTGATCCATTACACGAACAATCGTATTATCTTCAAAAGTTATAGCGACACGTCCAGCTTCTGTTTTTACATTATCCATTTGCTGAATAGCAAATGCTAACTCAGCACCATAAGGCTTATCTCGTACTACTTGTGCGTTACCTCTTAGCTCACTAATCGAGCCGATATCAGCAACCTGTGCTTGTGCCTTGATCGTTTTGGATAACACACACACTTGAAGTGCTAGTACCAGAACTAAGAATCTTGAGCCAGTCATTATCTAATGTGCTTTGTTGTTGTATGTTAAACGTTCTATTATTACCTGTATGATCTAAGTAAAAATAACCACCTGCATACCCATCACCATCATAGGTAACTGTATTATCCGAACCATCTATGTCTATATAGTTTGTTGCGCTGTCTACATCAATAGCAGCAGTAATACTGTTACTTGAACCATTTATAATCCAATCAAGATCAAGTGTACTAGCTAATGCAGTAGTGGCATGATTTAAGGTAAATGTGTTACTGTTACCAGTCACGTCCACATTTACATTAGAACTGTCTGCTCCATATGTGTTAGTCTTGTCCGTATTCATATTAAATGTATTACTGTTTCCATCAAACTCAAAGAACCCTGTGTACGAGTCACCAACTATGTCTCCAAGAAATTTATTAGTATCTCCTATTTGATTAATGTCTAACGTCAATGCAGTTCCAACTAAATTTAAGTCTGTCATAGAACCTGCTGCAGCGTCAGCTCCACCAATAATATTACCAGAGCCAAGTTGTTCTAAATCTATATTTGAGTTAGAAGCACCTGAACTTTGGTCAATAAAAATTTCATTATCTGCTGCGTAAATTGGCAAACAGAACATGAATATAAATAGATATTTTCTCATTGTTTTAACCTCCAATATTCTTTATCTACACCTTCTCGTATTGTTTCTAAAACTGCTGTTTCTATAGCTATCTGTAGAGCTACACTCATTGGCTCGTTTCTTACGTTGCCTCCTTCTATCTCTATAAGTTCTGTTCCCTGACTTACGAATCTAAATACATCACTATCTAAAGCTGCAGATAAAACAGTTTTAGTTACCAATACTTCCGTTAAAACTCTTCCTGTGCTAACAGAAACAGTTCTTAAACTAATTGTAATTATATCTTCTCTATATTGTTTAGAGAAACCTATACCTAAATTTCTAGCACCTGCTCCACCAGAACCTATATTAGCCTGATAAGATAAAACACCTCCAGTCATGATCATGTCTCCAAACTTGAGTGGCAGGAGTTTTTGATCTTCATCAAACGTTTCTCTTGTTGACCTTATAAGTTGCCTTTCTTTTGTAACAGACTCTAGTGAAACTCTTTCTACAACTTCAAAAAAGTTTGAATGTTTTAAAGCTCTGATAAGGTAAGCATGGGGTGCTTGTGTTATAGCTGTAGCAAATGTTGCATATTTAGCATTTGACCTACGTTGACCAGTTTGATCTTTAAAATCATTAGCATAAACCGATATAACAGGTTTTCTTTCTGGTTCTTCCACATTAGCTAGTTCAGTATATAACTTTTCTACTGAAGCTGGTTGAATGTGCTTGATTGGTGGTATGTTATTTTCTAGTGGGTCAATCATGAGAGCACAACTAGAAAGTAAAACCACCGATAGGTACGATAACTTCTGTGACATTACCTTCTTCATCAGTGATTGTAACTCTAACCTCCTCGTCTGTTATTTCATATTCTATGGTGTTTCCATCTAGTTCCATAGATCCACTTTTTTGTGGGTTTTCACCAAATAATGCAGACTCTACTTGTCTTGCTATATTTGCATAGATCCTAGAAGTAAGATTACGCATAAAACGAGCTTCTACAGTATTATTTTTTTCTCTTTCTATTTCATCTTGTAGAGCTTTTATTTCTTCTTTAAGTGCTTTTTTACGGTTTGCCTCTTGGTTTTCTATTGTTAGGTAATGACTAGATGTTCCTATACCGCTAAAAGATGGGTTTTTAAACTCATGTACCATTTCATCAGCTTGTACTTGTTGTACAATCACTACCAACAAAATTAAAAGTGTACCTGTGATTGCTAAAAAACTATCTTGTTTGTTCATTAGTCTTTCCTTTGGTCGTCTCGATCAGCTTTAGCTATTTTGTTACTGTCTATTAATTGTGGCACACCTAGTATAGTTTTTATGAGTGTGTCTTGACGGATAATCTCATTGTCTAGTGATCTAACTCTATCAATTAGAGCTACTAAAATGCCGTGTTGAGAGTCTAATTTAGTACCAAGACGATCTTCCATCTGAGCTATCTGGTCTGCGACCTTATCATCAAGTACATCGAGTTTAGTCTCCATACCGTCAATAATTCTATTGATGAGCTTCCATATAAAAAACCCTAACCCTAATGCTGCTGCGATTGGGAAGCCTACCTCATTAATAAAGGTAATGGCTTGTTCCATTAGATGTACCTACTTGCTAATAAACAGGTTATAACTACAGGATACACACCCCATATTAATGTTTCTAACCTTTTAAACTTAGCTGATCCTTCGTCTAGTCTTTTTTCAATATATTCAAACCTTAATGCGCATTCTCTTTCATGCACTGTTAAAGGAGTAATATCTTGAGATTTCATTTCTTTTTTGTCTTGACTTTTTTCTTTGTTTTCTTTTTAACTTCTACTGTTTTATATGCTTCGTTTACATCAGGTGTAGCTTTATCATCTGCCACAAACTTACCTTCTTTAGTTCTAGCTCTTACAGTTTTTTCCTCAACTCCTCTAACTTTTTGCCAAAACTTTTTTACAAAGTTAAAGTAGGTATCTGGTAACCATCTCATTGTTTCACCTCTTCTATTAATGATTCTTTAGGAACATCCCAACAATTAAGATTAGATGCTACTGTTCTTCTTTCACCTTCACCTTTGAAGGGATAAACCATGTGTTGTAACCAAGATGGAAATACTAATAGTTTTCCTACAGTTGGTTTAATTACAAAAGACTGAGGCGGTCTTAGTCTAGTTGTATTCATTAATTCGTTACGACCATATTGAAAAGCAATGTAGCCATCACAATCACCAGACGTATTATATAAGGAGTAATTTGGTGATCCAGCTGTAGGTTGGTCTAATATTTGTTGGGGTACTTTTGTCCAACCAGTAGTAGAGATACCCATTATGGTTTTTGTGCCGTGGTCGTGGATTGGATTATAGTCGCCTTCGTAACTATGTACTGACCAAGTTTCATCGATGGTTACTGCCTTTGGAGAATCTAAACTTGCACCTGTATTATTATGAAAAAAGTTTATGTAATCAGCACCAAGACTACATACAAACTCAGAATATTCTTTTACCCTGGAGTCTTCATTATCCATCAACAGTTGTTCGCCTTGTGCTATTTGCCCTACTAAAGTATCGGCTAATGATTTTTTATTTTTATCTTCTACATATTCATCAAGGTAATCGTTTAAGTCATTCACCATACTTATAGGCATTTCTGTTTCCATAACGTAAACAGAAGGCATGTTATGTACTGTAACTTCTGCCATTAACTAGGCACGTTAAATTCGTTATCAGGTGCGCTACGCACTGGTGGGTTAGTTATAACGCTATCTACTTGACTTGCAAATATTACATCCCAATCTGATACAGGACATAAAGCTACTAACTCAGCATTACTCCAACTGCCTTTAGCTTTTAAAGTAAAGTTAGTTGCTATTACATTACCTTCTAAATCAGTATCTTTTTGATTTACTGAGGTGCGAAATTCAGAAGTGTAATAAGTAGAATCACCCTCGTTGTCGTTTTGATACGTCATTACTATGTCCCATTTATCAACTTTGTTATTGCTATTAACGTATGGAATACACTTAGTTATTGTTTTTGTAACTGCCATATTTTACTCCTTAATGTAGTTTCTTTTTAATTTCATCAATTTCTGTTGATAACTCTTGTATTGCTTTAACAAGTATGGTTTCTAAACTTGAGGCTCCTATACGTTGTCTGCCGTCTGTTTCATCTTCTTGCCAGAGATCAAATCCATCTTTAATTTCATCGTGTGCATCTATAACAGCTTTTACTTCTTGTGCTATAAATCCATGATTTACTTTATCGTTCATGGTTCTTTTTTCTGAACCTTCTCTATAAGCATTTAATTCAGGTGGTATATCTTTTTCTTTTTTCCATCTAAAAGTTACTGGTCTTAAATCATTTATAAAAGACAAACCAGCTTCTTGGTCTTGTATATCTTCTTTCAATCTTATATCAGAAGGAGCGGTTATTGTAGTAGCTCCAAAAGCTATATTAGAATCAACAGTTCCATCCCCAAAAGTAAAATTACTATTACCTACAGAAGTTATGCCTTGTCCCATTATAATTTGGTTATTGGCTCCAACTGCACTAAAAGCATTATTATTGCCTACTGCAACATTTTGTGAGCCTGTGGTCAAAGCGTCACCTGACGCACGACCTACAATTACATTATCATCGCCTGTAGTTATTTGACTTCCAGCGTTACCACCTACACAAACATTTCTGTCAGCCGAAGTTGCAACATTTAAAGCTATGTCGCCTATAGCTACGTTATCTGCTCCAGTTAATTGTGAACCAGCAGCAGCACCTACAGCCACATTAGAGTTACCACAGGCAGCACTTAAAGCGTTATAACCAATAGCCACATTTTGTACTGCTGTAGTTATCGCATCACCAGCAAAATTACCTAGTGCTATATTTAAAGAGCCTGTTGTGTTTGCATTTAACGCAGCATAACCAATGGCTGTATTATTCGATGCAGTTGTAGCTAATTGCAGAGCAGCAAAACCCACTGCCGTGTTGTTTCCTCCAGTTGTGTTTGTTGTTAAAGCCGCCGCTCCTACTGCCGTGTTTAAAGCACCTGTGGTGTTGGCTCCTAGAGCTGCGTTGCCCACCGCCGTATTGCTCGACGCTGTTGTGTTGGCGTCTAAAGCGTTAGATCCCACCGCCGTATTGTTAGAACCTGTTGTGTTTACATTGAAAGCATGATTACCAACTGCCGTATTGCCTGACCCAGTTGTATTAAGTTTTCCAGCTTCTTTACCTACGGCTACGTTATCATCACCTGATGTTGTGTCTCTTAAAGCCTCACGACCTACTGCCGTATTGTCATTTGCGGTAGTAGCAGCAGATAAAGCTATATAACCTATAGCTGTATTAAAAGAACCAGTTGTGATTGCATCACCTGCTAAAGCACCCACAGCCACGTTTTCCGTTCCCGTAGTGTTTGCAGCCAAGGCTTGAGAACCAACTGCCGTGTTATTTGCGGCTGTGGTATTAGCACCTAAAGTATTGTCTCCTACAGCTACGTTATTTGTTCCTGTGGTATTGGCATCTAAAGATTGATACCCAACTGCTACGTTAGTATCTCCTGTAGTGTTTGCCGCTAAAGCAGAAGAACCTAATGCTGTATTGTTTCCTCCTGTGGTAGTTGATCCTAAAGCATTTGTTCCGATACCCGTATTATTATCAGCTGTAGTATTTGATGCTAAAGAACCAAGACCTAGTGCAGAATTATTTGCTCCTGTAGTGTTAGCCGTTAAAGAACTCCATCCAACACCTGTATTTTGTGCTCCTGTAGTATTAGCACTAAGAGCAGCAAATCCAATAGCTGTACCACCCGACGCAGTCGTATTAGCGTCTAAAGCTGTCGAACCAACGGCTACGTTGCTGTGTCCTGTAGTGTTTGCTCCTAAAGAAGCATATCCTACGGCTGTGTTGTTTGAAGCTGTAGTATTGGCATCTAAAGCTAAAGCACCGACAGCTACGTTGGATGCTCCTGTGGTGTTTTCAGCAAGTGAGCCTTGACCAACTGATGTGTTGTTATCTGCTGTTGTATTTTTATTTAACGCACCTTGACCTACTGCTGTGTTAGAACTTCCAGTAGTGTTTTCATCTAATGAACGTGAACCCACCGCAGTATTTGTTCCGCCTTCTGTATTTGCTGTTAAAGAATTTTCTCCAATAGCAGTATTATAGTTACCTGTAGTTACACTATCTAAGGCTGTATCTCCTAAAGCTACGTTACCTGTGCCAGTTGGGTAGTTTCCATCTAGTTTGATTGTTCCGCCATCTGTAGAGAAGTTACCAGCGTTTGTTATGCCGTCTGTTGTAGTCGCTCCATCAACGTCTAATGCACCTGTTACAGATAAATCACCTCCTACAGAAGCATCATCTGTAACTGTCAAATCGTCTTGTACTTTTAGGTCTACTGTAGAAAGACTAGCAAAAGCGTCAACTACTGCTGCTCCTGAACCAGCACCATCTAAGTAAACTGCTTTAGTATCGCCAGCAGGAATAGTTATGTTAGCTCCTGTGCCTTGTGAAATTATTATATTTTGTGATCCTGTAGTGCCGTTTTCAATGAACTGCACTCTTTTCATAGTGTTAGGTGCAATCGTAATAGTACAGGCTGAATCTAACGTACCTGTATATTGAAGGTACATGGCTCTACCAGCATCAGATGCTCCATCTGCTACTGTAGTCGTGTGTGTGTCTGCGTTAGTGGTTATTGCTTCTGTGCCGAACCCAAGTGCTTCACCAATTAATTCTAAGTTGGTGTTTGTAACTGTACCCCAAGTTCCTGACGCATCACCTGTCGCCATTTCGTTGAGTCTTAAGTTATTTACATATGTGCTTGCCATTTATTTTCCTCACATTAATTAGATTATATACTTTTTTTGCATAATAGTTAAGCTACATCTTCCCAGTTTGGATCTTGTGTATCGTCTACACCTGCCCAACTTGGATCTTGTGTATCTGTTACCCCTGTCCAACTTGGATCTTGACTATCGTCTATTATACCCCAAACAAGAACTGTGGGTGTTCCTGTTACCCCTTCTACCCCTACTAGAGTTATTGTAGCTTTAGATACTGTAGTTACATCACCTAGAGAACTTGTTGCAGATACACCATCTAATGTAAATATTTCATTATGATGTACTGTTACAGAACCTACAGCACTTGTTGCACTTAATCCCGCTACAGGAACATTTGCTTCACCATCTACATCTACCGAAACAGAACCTAAAGTTCCTACTGCACTAGGTAAAGTTGCTACTGCGTTACCGTTTACACCTACACCAGAAACAGCACCAGTGGCTGATTGTCCTGTGGGTGTAATATTAGCTTCAGCATCTATAGATGGTGTGCCTAAAGCACTTGTAGCGGATTGGCCAGATAGTGTGACATTAGCTTCAGCATCTGTTGTTACAGATCCTAGTGCGCTGGTGCCTGATTGTCCTGTAGGAGTTACATTTGCTTCTGCATCAATAGAAACCGTACCTAAAGCAGAAGTTCCTACTTGTGAAGCAGGAGTAATATTAGCTTTAGCAACAACAGTTAAAGATCCTACAGATCCTGTTGCAGCATTTGGTGCTGTAAGTGTGACAGGGTTGGGTTCACCCCAAGTATCAGAACCCCAAGTGCCTCGACCCCAACCAGTGATCGCTGCCATTTAAAACTAAGCTATTCTTATAATAGCTGTACTTGCTGCAGCAGCAGGGAAAACTATAGTAAAGTCACCAGCTGTTGAGGTTTTGTCTCCACCAAAGTCTATAGTAGCTACTGAAGGGTCACCACTGGCTGTATCGTTATAAATCATACAGCCTCTAGCAGTTACAGTTGCTGTACCAAAAGTTAGGTCAGCAAAGTCTGTGAATCCTGTAGTACCACCGCTTGTTGGATTAATATTAGTTAAAGCTGAACCACCTGATGTGTAATTAGTACCACTAACTTGATTAGTTGTAGTAAACGCTGTGGTTGCTGCACCCATCGTAGCTGAGCTTGTGTATAAAGCTAGTTTAAAACTATTACCACCAGAAGCAAGAAAGTTGTGTTTTGCTTCTAGTAATTCTTTTTTAAAGCTGGTTGTTAAAGTTGATGTAATTGCCATTACTTTATCTCCGTTAATATTTTAGCTAAATCTTCATGACCTTGTTGAGTCAGTAAATTTTTCATAGTGCATCTTTCACTATTGATGCTCTGCTTAATATAATAAAGTATTGTGTTATAAATAGCTACTCTGAAAGCTTCAGCTTGTTGTTTTACATGAGGTGCCGCATCTTCAGATATTCCACATATTCTTTCTGTTGCTCTTTCTGCCCAGTATTCTGGTGGGTGTCCTCTATTGTTTTGTGTAGCTACACTTATATTACCTATACTACTTACTGTTTCTATTTCTATCATATTAATATCTTTTAGCCTCTGGTGGTGTGCTCAATATAGGAACTATTTCCGCCTCTTTTCTATTTTGCTCTTCTACCGCTTGAGTATATTCTTTAAAACCTACTTCATAAAATTCTCCTGTTTCAGGATCGTACATGACTAAAGGTGGATTGTCTAGTCTGTGATATCCGTATATTTTATCTTGTATTGGTACGTCTGTATCTAATAGCCCAGACCTAGGAGCTACACTTACAACTATCCCTGCAGTTATACATTTAGATAACCAAAACTCTACACAGGCTCTTCCTGCTTCTGCAAAATGTAGATTACCTTTGTATGTAAAATCTACTCCAAACATATTTATTCTACCAACTCTGTTATACATAGCAAACGCTATAGCGAAACAAACTGTGTTGTTTAAATAACTACTGCCTGTTTCTTTGACAACATCAAGTAGTGGAAACTCTACTAAGTTATCACATCGATCATCAAGCTCGCAGGTGTAGATTGGTCCAGGGTGAGACTTTAGCACCTTACGCATTACATGTGTTTGACTTCCTGCTGCATCGCTATCAAGAAACCTACTTGCGGGATCCAACATAAATGTTCTATCGACTTGTCTTGCTATACCAGCCATAGCATTTATCGCCCAGACTTCATCAAATTCATTTCCGTGTGATACTGCTAGGTGGTAGTCTAACTGACTTTCACCCATAGCAACTATGGCGATGTTCGCCCCTTCGAGTTTTTCTATTCTCATGATTGTGGTTGTCTCCTTACTTCGTCATATCTATATTGATCTTGGGTAGATTTACCTTCCCCAAGGTTTTTCATTAATGCTATCGCATCTTGAAATCTTTGTTCATAGATTGGTAGTGATTCATAGTTTTTTAGATAAACCATGGCTTCTACTAAACTGCCATACAACATTGCATTAGGAGCATTAGTTGATAGCCAAGTTGTGCCAGAATCACCTGCTGAAGTAAGGGATGAGGGTCTATAAAAATAGTGTAGCTCAAATGTGTAGTTACTGTCTGGAGTTGGTGCTAATATGAATGTATCTTCATCAAACTCCGCATAATACTTTGGTAATCCTGTTGTCGAGGACGCGGGAGTAAAATCCCGTATAAAACTTGTGTGTTTCAATTTAAGATAATTGTAATTAGAACTACTGTCTATTACAGCTAAACTAAATGAAGACAAAAAGTCGCTAGGTGATCCTAGATATGCAGAACTAGCTGTCGCTGTTCCTGTTACATTTTTTCTAAAGTCGTCCAGTTGGACGGCTTTTAAAATTCTTTCTTCTGCTGTTTTTATAAAATCTGGTAAGTGTGTAACAAAAGATGATTCAGTAGTTTCTGAGTAGTCTTGTATAGCGGTTTTTAATGAAGAGTATGTCCAACTCATTATTTTATCCTGTGCTTACTGTTACTGTTCCTAAACTTGCTGTAAGTTCACTCATGTAAAAACTTGAGCCTATGGTGTCATTATGAGACACATCCATAGAAGGTGCTGTTACACCTGCAGCATTTTTAGTATTTCCTGTTCTTATTATACCGTAACCTGTGGTGGGTGCACTTTCTGTTCCTCTAGGTTGAACTAAAGCCTCTGGGTCAGTTGGTGTTGGTACAGGTTCTAGTTGTGGGTGTTTAGGTTCATAACACTCACTACAAACCTTCAAACCGTTCCACTCAGTTTTTAACTGAAGATATTTATACACAAAGCCACATCTATCACATTGACCTTTAGAGTATTTACCTAAAGCATACGCCATTATAAATAACTCCTACTAGGCACTAAGTGTAGTGAAGCTCTATTACGGTCTTCATCTGCAGCTAGTTTAAAATCTTGTTCGTATTGTTGTTTTAATAACGCAACTCTTTCTGGGTTCTTTTTTAAAGCTATGTAGTACGCTAACCCACTAGCCATACAAGGAATAAACCTTGAAGGTACTTCTGGGTCTTGAGCAGATGCTGTCACATCATCTATACGTTGTATAGTATTAGCTATTAAACTGTAAGTTGCCGCACTGTCTGGTGTTGGCCACAGTTTTACTACAGGTGTTGTTTGCCTGTCTAGAAAAAATTGAGTGGGTCTTCCTGTGGAAGATTTATCAGGTATGTTTAAATATTCTGTACGACCTATTCTAGTGAGCTGTAAGTCTGTTGTTGTAGAGTTATCTACTTGTCTTATGACTGCAGAAACTATATCTATGTCGTACGAATTAAGTGTGTAACTGCTCGTACCTGCGGTTAGGCTTGTGGTGACCTGCTCGATAGTCCAAAGGTTTACACCTCTATTAGCCCAATCTGCAAACATGATGTTCAGAGACCGCCTTGCAGCCTCTGCATCATATCCTGTCCTAAGCTCTAAGCCAGCTAACTCATATGCTTCTTCAATAGTGTCCGCAATGGTTAGCTGGAAAGTCTTAGTTCCTGATGTCGCCATTATTCGTAGTCTTTAATACAGTGTAAAACTATCATGTAAGTATCACCTGAACTATGACCAGTGGTTGTGAGTAAAAGATCTCCGTTTTTACCTGAGCCTGCTGTATTTTGTATTCCACCGAAAGGTGAAAAGTCTAAAATACCATCAGCACTTGGATTTAATTCCATACACAAAGTGTTTGAAGTTGCATTCCAGAATAAACCTATCTTAGTAAAACCTAAAATAGAGTAATAAACTTTAGTAAGTTTAACTCCTGTGCATGCTGCTCCATCACTTTTACGTGCTGTTAAAGCACTCACATCCACTTTAGCGACAGCACTTTCACCAGTGCCGTCACTAACATTGGTCAGCTGAACTACGAAATCTTTGTCGCCATCAAGGATGGTTGTTGAAGTTACTGCATCAGCCATTATTTACTCCTGATTATGCGTCAGCGAATGGTGTTACTAAAGTTCCTGAACCTAGTGTAATACCTTCTACTGCATATTTAGCCGAAGCCATAGCAGTTACTTTGATAATACTACCAGCAAGTCCACCTTTAGTTGAGCCATTCAAAGTGATAACATCGTTAGATGCTCCAGATATAAAAGTTTTACCTGTTGCATTATTTACACCAGTGTACAACCCACCAACAAACTTATCAGTTCCGTCTGTTAGTATGTCCATATCTGTAGCTGCAGTTTCTACTACAAAGAAGAAACTTGCACCTAAGTTATTAAGTTGATTAGGATCTGTAGGATCAGATGGTGAAGTTGTTACTATACTAGGTAACGTAAACTTACCGTCTGCATCATTACATGTTAGTATCTTTCCTGCGTGTGCAGCAACAGTTAAACTTGTGTCTGCTGTTAAGCTGACTACTACTGAACTACCTGCAGAAATAAAACCAGCTAATGATTTTACTGGTCCTGAGAACGTCGATTTTGCCATAATTTCCTCCTTTGGAAATATGTTTTATAGTCTTGGCTTGTCTGCTAGGTCAGTCTATAAAACAAATTATTTACCCTAGATGAATTTATTCTATAGTAATACTTATAAAAAAGAAAGGGATCCGAAGATCCCTTTCCTAAGCTATGCTTAATGATTAAGCACCTGGAGATCCGTAGATTCCACGCCAGTCACTAAAGCCGAAAGAATATCTTTCTCTAGCTTTATACCTAACGTTACCAGTTTCGAAGTCTCCTTCCATACCAGTTGTCATTGGCGCTCTTTCAAAGTGCTTCAGACCATTAGGGGCATCTGTCTTGATAAAGAATGCATCTGTATCAGTTAGATAGTGGTTAACAACATAACCCTCTGGGAACATTCCCATGTTCTTCATAGCGTTGATGTCGTTATCCGATGTAGCTACTCTTCCTGGAGAATTTAATATTCTGTCAGCCACAAACTGAAGTTGTGGTGGGACGATTAGCTTTCTAGCTTGTACATTTACTTTGATGCCTCTTTCGTCTTTAAACGCAGAGATATCAATTAATGCATTCTCTAACGAAGTTTCGTTCAAGTCAGCAGCAGTGCTTGGTTCATTAGACTGATCGCCAGCTGTTAAGCTAGGGTGGTCAGTTGTCATGAGAGGTTTACCATCTCCTCCAGGGAATGAAGTAGAGAAACCATTGTTAAGCACGTTTGCAGCTTTTACTTGCTTCGTGTTAGCCATTGATCTAGCTAAAGCTCTTGTGTATCTTGAAGAAAGAGTATCGTAGAGATTATCTTCGATAGCTTCTTCAGTCAATGCGAAAGCCAAAGCCACTGTCTCATGAGTATAACGAGATGTGAAAGTTTCTTGAGCTGTATCATAACTTACTGCTGCACCTTCTCCTTTTACTGGAGCTTGTGCGAAGCCTGATAACATCACTTCTTCCTCAAACGCTCTGTCTGAAGCTTCAGTGTCAAAAATCTCTGCATGCTCGTTCTCATAACGGTTGTACTCGAGACCAAAAAGTGCATTTAGTCCTGGTTCGAGTTCTTTTACTAATTGAGCTCTATTAATTGCCATTTTATATCACCTTTTAGTCGTTACCGTATGTTGAAGCTGGGAATATGAAATACCCTCTAGCGTATTGAGCATTAGCTGTGTTATCTGGTCTAGCCACATAAGCAACTAATTTAGCTATACCACTAGCGGTAGTTGTAGTCACACCTTCTTTCGAACGGTTGTTGTTAGTATCACCTGCAGTTGTAGAGATAGTGTGTACTTTTCCTACATCAGCTTGAGTTGGAGTCCCAGTAAACTGAGCTTCATAAACTATGTTAGGATCAGCATACACGTATGCTTTAATATCTGCAGAACCAAGTGTAGTAGTTCCAGAGACGAATCTTCTTGTAAAGATTACCTCTCCAGTTGTGTCTTGGTATTCACATCCACCAAATACACCTAGCGGAGCATCAGTCGCTCCCCCCTGAAGTACATATCCACTTGTGAGCTTGACGACGTCACCTGAAAAGATATCGCCACTAGCACCACTTTCGATAGGAAACTCAGAAGGGCGAATAGTGCCTCCAGCCATGTGATAAGCTGGTGTGAATCCATTTGGATCATTTACATTTGCCATTGTTTTTCACCTTAAAAGTTAAATTAAATTAATGATTCTCATGAATCATTTCCTTTACCAAATGTGACTTGAGTGTTTCTATTAGGTTGACTAATAGGCATCCTACTGTCACTTTCACGCATAAGATTTGAATCGACTGACTGCATCTGGTCTGCTGCCATTTGATTGTAGTATGCACGTCGTTGTTCGACGGTTTCGATTGGCATCTTTGCGAGTACTAATCCACCTACTCCGATTACACCTGCGTGTCTTCCATCCTCTACAGTTGGTGCTTCAAACTCAGGGTGTTCTTCAGCTCTCACTGGTTCCCATCCTTCACGAATACGTTTTGACATATTCGCTTTGTCTTCTACTCCTACCATAGATTCTCTAAGCCATCTATAGATATAACCATCTGGTGGCGTTGGTGCGTCTAATAAAGACGGTGGTTGCCATGGTTTTGGGCGAGAGCCTTTGTCTCGACTATCTGCAGATCTTGGAGCTCGATCTGTTGTGGTGATTTCTTCTTTGTTATCAGCCATTTTTATCTCCTCACTTGACGTGTTTTGCGTACTCTTCAAGAGGAACACCTAATCTTTTAGCTATCGCTACCTGACTTGGAGTCAACTTGACAGTGCGTGCTTTACCTGCTGTTCCTCTTGCACCTCTGCTTGAGTTAGCTACAGGTTCCTGCACGTTATTATTTAATTGAGAAACTTCTCCTCCAGTATTAAACTTATGAGGAAAAGCCTTCGCCATTCTTGAATCAACCTCTGCATAATATTCATCAGAGGCTGGATCAAAACCTTCTTTTTCAACTAATTGCCTATGAAAAGCAAAAGCACTTGTAGTCATAGCTAAGTCTTCACCAAACCATTCATTCTTTGCTGCCCACTCTTGAGCTTTAGGGTCTGGTGCAACTTCTTGTTGAACTTCTTGTTGAACTTGCTGTTCTACTTGTGGAACTTCTACAGGTGTTTCTTTAGGTTCTGGTTTAACTCTTGTTAAACTTTCCTGCTCTACAGCCAGCTTTGCTATTTCTTTTTGAGCGTTCAACATAGCGTCTGTGTCGCCTATGTCGTGTGCTTGTTTATAGCGTTCTTCTGCTGATTGTAACTGTGTATCAACTCTAGCTGAATATTCATCATAAAGATTTTGATCTTTTTGTGTGAGACTAGCTTGAGTTGTATTAAGTTTTTCCTGAACACCTTTAGCGTATTCTATTGCTGCTTGTTCCCTTCTTTCTGCTTCTCTTATTTTATAGGTTAGTTTGTTAATTCTTTTCTTTACTGATTCACTATATTCAGCTATTTCTTCTTCGTCAGATACATCCTTCTCAGGTTCTGTTTGAGTCTCTGTAGGTTGGGCTTCTACTTCTTCAAGCGGAGTAGCTTGTTCAGTTGTTGCCTCTTCTAGTTCAACTTCTACTGTTTCTTCAACAGCTTCTTCTACTTGTTGCATGGATTCTGCCATGTTTCTCTCCTGTTGCGTGTTACTCTACATTTTCTGGGTTATTCACCACAGCTAGTATTTCATCATCGTTTATTAAACGCAAGTCGCCACCATCAATTTTGATTCTAGCTCCTGCGTACCTTCCAAAAATAACCCAATCTCTTGCTTGGCACCAAGCACCATTTGGGAACTTGTTCTTATCTTTGTAAGCATCTGGTCCCAATGATACTACGAAACCCACGTTAGTACCTAATCTTTCTTTTTCTACATAAGACTCAGCTAAGTGTATACCACCTTTAGTTACTGCTTTTTGTGTAAAAGGTAAGATTAATAATCTGTACCCTGTTGGTTCAGGTAGTTTCTCCATAAGAGATTCATCTTCCTGTACTGATTCAGGTGTAAACTCCTGAACTGGTTTCTCTTCACTTTTTAGTTCCCGTACCTTTTCTACATGATCAGGTATAGGTGTACCTTTTTTAGCTTCAGATTCCATCATTTTGCTCCTTTATATTTTGCAGGTCTATTATAATTCTCTCAGCTGAGCTTAGACCTGACAGCTCACCAAGAATTCTTTGATACCCCTCCCAGTCTTGAACACCACCAGTTTTTAGAACATCTGTAAGTTCCTCTTGTCTCTGGCGTAGTTCTCGTAATGTTTTTTCTACTATGTATAGTCCGTCCACTTAACAATCCCAATCTCTTCTTGCCCAGTAGTTTGCACTACATCTATCACTTTTAATACCACCGCTACGAGCACAATAAGATTTTTTACGTGCTTTATTATTTTTATGCATACCTAAGTTAGCATCCCCAAAAGTAATACGTTTAACTTTATTACCACCGCTACTACATTGACCAACAAAAACTACTTTACGTTTTTTACCGTATCCAGGTTCGCCTTTACGCAAAGCTCTTGGTTTATTAAGTGTTACTTTTTTACCTTGATATTCTGCCATCTTAAAAATATTTAGTTTTTCTCTTTTTATTGTTCATCACAGCACCACACCCTCTTGAAACAGCACCACCTGATACCATTGGTTTAGGTATAGCACCTTGACCCATTAATATATCTTTTCTTGTAATTTTACCGTCTCCACTAAAATCAGGGAAACCGCCTTTCTTTTCTCCACCTTTAGTCATTTTCTTTTTCTTTTTTCCTCCCTTTAATAAATCTTTATCTGCTTTTCTTGCTCCACCTTTACCTGTGGCAAAACTTCTTACACGACCACAGCCCCAACTATGTGAGCTTTGTCCTGGACGAGATCCTGAACTAAAGTATGCACCTTGACCTCTTTTATATACTTTGTTAAGTGTAGATTCTGATTTACCGCTACTCTTAGCATACTTCTTTACGCAAGCTGGTGTTCCCATTATTTCTTTTTCCTCCTCACAACTTTTCTCTTTTTAGTTGCTGGTTTCTTTTTATCTTTAGCTCTAGACTTTTCTACAGCTTCAAAATCTTTCTTTGTCATTTTACCAGAAAGATACTTCTTTCTAGTTTTGAGTATTTCCCTCTCTCTAGCTTTAGGGTTCTTAGCACCTTTAAGGTATGCTCTAGGTACACCCTTTTTACTTTTTGCTACTTTTGGAAACTTTCTCGTCATATAAATTATTAAATGTTATAGTTGGATCCATGTAACTATCATGTCCTTCTGCTGAGTGCGAGTATTGAGAGGGTCTGAAATCTGGTGCTCCTTCTCCAGTTACCCACAGTGCTGGGCTAGTAGCCCTCACTCTATTATTAGGTAATGCTACAAAGTTACCTTGCCACTCACAGTCTTCAGTTATATACAGTACATGAGACTGTTTATGTTGAGCTGAATCATCAGCTATATCATTACCAGTGTAGTCAACAGTAAACATATACTTACCATTATAAAAGTTTCCATCAATTTTGCAAAGCCACGGTGAAGAAGAAACTCTGTCCATTACCACAACAGAATGATCTCTTGATTCACAGTCCCACGGTTGAGCTATATGATCTTCCATGGGAACTGGAAAATCTTCACTAGGGATATCAGCAACTAGAGCTTGTATTGGCATCCTTGCCCACATCGCACCACCGTGTATATTTCCTTCGTCCCAATCTTCGCAGTTAGCTTCTTCTCCTGTAAACACAACCTGAAAACTTAATGATCTATCAGGGATCGTGTTAACTGCTATAGCGAGTGCGTGAAGATATTCTCCGTGGTATTTTTCGTGGTTATGTGTAAACTCTCTTCTTACCCAGCATTTAAAGTGCGGGATGTTACTGATGAGATGTGCCACTTATCTCCTTTTTCTTCTAGTAGTTTTGCGTTTTGCTCCACCTTTTGACATTTTACGTTTCATGCCACCTTTTGACAATTTACGTTTCCTGGCCATTTTACTTCTTCTCATTACCATGGTATTAACCCCATACTTTAGTTTTAGTTCCGCCCCAGTATTCTACAGCATGTCCTTCCGATATAAGTTTTTGACATATATCTTCGCCATCCGCAGTATATGGAACACCCAATATCCTGCCATACTTTCCCTTTCCTAGTGACTTCACTTTAAAGGTTCCGATGCAGAGTTCTTTAAGTCTTTCTTTTGCTTTTAAACCTAGTGCTTTTTCTGCTAGGTTTCTTGTTCTTGATTCTGGTGTATCTATACCAGCTAACCTGACCCTTTGTTTGTGTAGCTTGACATCAAATCCTAAGTCTAGGATACAGTCAAAAGTATCTCCGTCTACTACTCTATCTAATGTTGCTCTGTATACAAACTCGTCTGGTGCTTTACTCATGAGTATTTAGTAGTCTTCCTACGATTAGGCATGACTGCTCCACATCCTCTGTGTTTTGATTTCATAAATACTCCACCTGTTTGCATACCTCGAGCTTGTCTCATCTGCGCTTCTGTTGGTGCACCTTTGTCACCTTTCTTACGCATCTTTTCTCCACGCTTTCTCTTAGCATGAATGTTTGCCCAGAGTCCAGGTCTTTTCTTGGACACTACCTAACTCCGCTAGGGCTTGCGTTAAATTTAGTTCCTTTAGTTGCTGCTCCTTTACCTTGAACAGTTTTTTGACCTTGACCAAAAATATCACTGTTGCTTTTAGTTAAAACAACTGGACCTTTTACTGGTTTTGATAGGTCTATTTTATTTGGAGCAGGAAAACTAACTTCTTTATATTTAGTTGTGTCTTTCATTTAATCACCTTTTGAGTTTGTATCTGCTGATCTAACATCTTTCAATATTTGACCATAAGTTTTATTGTTATCATTTTGAGCCTTTAGTAAAGCCTCTTCTCTATCTTGAGCCACTTTCATTTCTGCTATTGCCTCTTGTGATTCTATTTTAGCTAAATCCACCTGACTTCGTAAAGCATCGGACTGAGCTCTTTGTGCTATTTCTTCACGTTTGAGTTCTACCACAGGATCTATTTGACTGTTTTGTTGCGCTTGTATCAGAGCTTGTTGCTGACCTGTTACTTGTTGTGTAGCATTAGCAGCAGCAAGTGCTATCTCATTCATTACTTGTGGATCTTGTATTTGCTCAAGTGGTGGAAGTTGTTGACCGAGTGCTTGTTCTATTTGTTGTTTATAAACCATAGAAGTATGTTCTTGTATATTTGCTTGTATGGCTTGTAATGCTATGGGGTTTTGTTGCATCATAGGATTCTGTAAGAAAGCTGTGTGTGCAGTTATGTAAGCATCGTGATTCTGGAACTCAAAAGCCTTAATAGGTTGCCCCATGATCGCTGCTTGTTGTTCACTCACTGGATCTCTAGGTGGCACTTCTTCTTGAGGCGGTAAAAGTAGATCTATGTTTTTTACTTCTAGGGCTTCATACATTCTCTTATACGCTTCACGTAGATTGTGTATTTGAGGTGCAGCTTGTGCCATCTGTAGTTCTTGTTGAGCTAACATCACACGTTGAGCCATACTAAATATATTAGGATCACTGACTGGAATAATATCCACACGATCATCAAAATCTGACTGTTTGATATCAGAAGGTGCGCCCTCCACCGCATAGGGGTATGACGGTGGTAATGATCTAGAGAAAACTCCAGCCAGTAATCTAAATTCTTTCTTTTGAGCAAAGTGTAAACGTTTATGTATAGCTGACATAACCTTTGTACCACGCTCTAACATAGCTACAGTTGTACCTACTGGCAGTTGTTGACTACCTATATCACCAACTTGCATGTCTGCTATGCTTGCAAACCTTCTACCTGAGTCGATAAGTATGCCTAATAGTTGACTAAGTACATTACTTGGCTCTTTATACGGTAAAGGCATCAAGGCATCACGTATTGTGCCTCCTGGAACGTCAACATCCCTAAATTCTCCAGGTCTGAGAGGTTCATCTTCACCTTGTACACGCATACCACGTGCTTTAAACCCTGCAGGCAGGTTACTTAGCGTTCCAGCGTCAATTAATTGTCTTAAAATAGAAGTTGCGGACTTAGTTAGCCCTCCAATCATGTGAATTAAACCAAAACCGTAAAATCCGAGTCCTGGAAGGAACTTATAGTGTACAAAATACTCTTTTTTACGGAATAATTCGTCATCCATAGCCCAGTTTCGCCTAATTGCGAGTATTTCACCTGATTCTTCAAGGATAGTAACGATATAAGGTACACCAAACTCGTATTCATCAATGCCTTCTAGCTCTAAATCAACATGAATCTCTAATAAAGTGTATTCATTGTAGTCACTGGTCGGTCTACTGAGTCCTTGAAGCTCATCAATCTTGTCTTTTGCTTCATCATAGCTCCCTTCTCCAGGAGATCCGATGTCAAAATCACGATAAACACCGCTTAATTGCATCTTTCTGATGTCATTCCCTGTCATTGTGATGACGTGGGTGATTCTTGGTGATGTTTCTAAGTTAGTTGTGTCGTAACTTACGACTAAGTCTTCTGCTTTTACAAAGGCAGACGTGGCTCTACCTAGTAGTGAGTCAAAATAAACCTTTTTAAATGCGCTACCAGCCAATGGTAAGTAAAATAACAGACTATCCATATCAGGATCATACTCTTCCATAACCTCTGTTATCTGGTAGTTCATAAAATCCTTGACACGTTTACTTTGCTTTGCTATCTCTGGTGTGTCAAGTCCTACCACTTTTGTGTTGACGGGACCATTAGCTGGTAGCAATTCTTTATAGGCTTGTGCCTGAAACTGTGTGGCTGCTTCTGAGAGCAGTGGGTGAGTTACTCCACTTGCTCCTGGGAATGGCATGTCACGTTCTTCTGACTTGATACCTAATAAGTCAAGACCATCAGAAAAAGTTTGTAACCATTCATCACGTGATTCTTTGTCTTCTTCAAAAGCTCCGATAAGTTCACCTGATATTTCGCTAAGTGAACTTGAATCTAAAACTAAAGCTAGGTTTGAGTTGTGTTCTGTTTCTAATGCTTCTGTGTCTTCCATAGGAAGCATCTGACCGTTAGCTCCAACTTGAAACTCTACACCACCGTCATCAGTTGAGTCTTCTAGTTCTACGACTACCTCTTCTTCTGACGTTATAGGATTCTCCCGTTTAGGATATCTTTGTACTTCTATAGCCATAGTTCTCCTTTATAAGTTATCAATAATAACTTATTTTCTTCCGATATAAAACTTCTTCTTCGTAATCACTTGGTAGTTGTACAAAGCCACCTTGCCTAAATCTCATTAAGGCTTGTGTGGTTGAGTCTACTAAGTCGTCGTGATCACCTGCTGGGAAAGCTGCACATTCTTCTATTACATCCTTTGCCCAATTAGTATCTGGATACCAAACCATGCCAGACTCGAACAACGGAGCACAGCTATTGACTCTTGCTACTTTGTCGTTGCCTTTTGATGGCGTGTAGTTTTGTACAGGTATACCTAAGTTACGCAGTTCTTGTGTTAAGGGCATACCGCTGGCTTTGCCTTCTATAACTACTACGTCTGGTTCCCAATGTTCGTATTGCTTAAATGCTTGACCTTTGAGTTCAGGGAAGTTGTACTTACCTTTTACTACGTCTAATAGTATGATGTGTGGAGCATCGCCGTTGTATATTTCTTCACCGCCTAAACGACCTTCTGGGTAAAACACACCCCACGTGGTTATAGCAGAATAATCTGCCATCTCTGATTTTAAAAACGCAGTATCATAACTTTGAATAATATAATCACACTGAGGTGGTTTATCGTATGGCCATTCTTTCCACCACTCCCGTTTTATAAGTGCTCCTTCTTCTGAGGTAGGGTTCTGCATGTATTGAGCGTGCCACTTTGGTCCACCTCTTAACGAAGCTTTGACACTTTCCATCTCTTCTATTGACCAGTACTCTGGCCATAGGGGTTTACCGCTTGGTAATATCGCAGGAAGTTCTATAAGTTCCCATTGATCTGCTTTAGGATCACGTGCCGCATCTTTGAGTAATCTACCTGTTAAGTCATTGACGTTCCACCGTGTCATGACTATGACGATAGCACCTCCAGGTTGAAGACGTTGCCTTGGTCCACTGGTATACCACTCATACACATCGTCCATGGACTTTGGGTTAAGGGCATCTTGCTCGGAGTGAGGGTCATCAATAATAAATAAGTCCGCACCACGACCAGCTAGAGCACCGCCCACACCAGCTGCATAATACTCCCCTTTAAGTTTAGGGTTGTTCGTGTCTTGTGTTTCCCACTTACCTGCTGCTTTTGAGTCTGGGTTAATAGCCACTGAACTAAATATCTTTTCGTAATCTTCTGTTAACATAAGGTCACGAATCTTACGACCAAACTTTACAGCTAGGTCTGCAGTGTGAGTTGCTTGTAGGATCTTGAGCGACGGATTACGACCTACTAAATACGCAGGAAAGTAATGGGACGCAAACTCAGACTTCGTGTGCCTTGGTGGCATGTTTATTATAAGTCTGTTTATTTTGCCATCAGCTATACGGTCAAAGGCTTCTGCCATCTGTTTATGGTGAGCACCTTCCACGAACGATGGCCATTGGGTTTTGACAAAAGATAAAAACTTTGATTGTGCATCTTCTACACGCTCTATTTCTTGTAACCTTTCTGATAGTTCTAGGTGTTCTTTTAGAACTTCCTCTGGCAGTTGTTCAAGCTGGGGGCGAATAGTCATGCAGCGATCTAATACTTGAGGGGCATCAAGTTAACCACTCCTCCTCTATTAAGATCCATTTCTATTTGACCTTTAGGAAGTTGACCTCTGAGTAGTTTTTCTTGTTCATTAAGTTTCTGTAAATTCTTTTCTGCACTCTTGATAAGTTTTTCACCGCCAGTAATATCAGCTTGATAGTTAGATTCCATGCCAACCTTTTTATCTGCCATACCTTTTTGTAATTGTGCTTGGAACTTGGCACGTTGCTTTTGTATCGCAGCTATTTTTTCCATAAGTTTATTAACCTTTGCGATTCCGACTATACCTTTACCTAACGGTCCACCACTTAGTGATGCATAGTCAACAGGGTTAGTGGGATCAAAGATTATATCAGTGAAATCTTTTAAGCTGAGTTCTAATACTTCTTCTGTAGCCATAAAAATTTTGCAAAAAATTTTTTAAACAGTCTTTTCTGTGTATATAGTGTAGTCTAGGTTCGGTCAAAAGTAAAATCTTATTCCAGTGTATCTGAAAAACTTAGCCTGTAGCCTTATATATAATCGTTATCGTATAAGGGGGGTAGGGGGTAAATAAATCGGGGTTCGTGGTCGGCTCAAATCGTAGGTATAAAAAAAGGGTAGCTCGTTCAAGCTACCCTTAATTCCTACTAAGCTACTTGGCTTCTAGGGTAATAAATCCCCTGCCTAAATCGTACTTAATATCCTGTGCGTTTACTAACCTAGTTGCTAGTGCCTCGGTCACCGTCATACCGTTAAGGGCTAAATGGCGCTCAGCGTTATGCGTGGCTCTAGCTACTTTACCTGTAGCTGTATAAATCAGGCTCCCGTCAAGTCCGCCTAAATTTACTTTTACTTCGTTCTTTTTATTAGTAGTAGTTTTCATAATTTTTCCTATTTATTAAGTTAAGCATAATTACTTAACATACAGGTATGATACTAAAAGTAAAGTTATAAGTAAAGGGTTGATCATAAAATAATTTAAATTAATTATTGATCAATTTTTAATCAATGCCGTCCGTGTTCCGATTGCGATCACAATGTGATCATGGACCATGGCGCACATCCGATCGCAATATGCACATGCACAACGGATTTTCAGATTACCATCAATGATTCGTGCAACGGTTTTGTGATTACCTTGCATTGTGATCGTGATATAATGACCGTGGACTATTGGCTATTGGCTGGCAGTCCCCAATCCACGGATCACAGTCCATATCTCATAGCTTTTTTACCCTTGTCCGTCTGCTCGGGAAAAGTTAGTTCTATATATAGTGTCCTGAATTACTGTAACTCTCGTTCGTATTCTGTTTCACATGCTTTATGTTACCTTCAACACTGTTACCAGCATATTACCACGAACCACAGTCCACGTACCTATTACCTTGTTCTAGCCAATAGGTCGCTAATAGCATAGCCAATAACCCAA
>Ga0209232_1000397_pt1 | contig 26597 bp, 34 predicted proteins | sample ETNvirenome_2_60_FD_184066 | JGI IMG/M metagenome (GOLD analysis project Ga0209232, IMG submission 184066) | Marine viral communities from the Pacific Ocean - ETNP_2_60 (SPAdes) (version 2) | ecosystem: Environmental > Aquatic > Marine > Oceanic | place: Pacific Ocean | collected 2013-06-22
TTAGAGTTCGATATAAAATACTCAGAGTTTCCACCATCACATTATGCTTATAATCAACATTGTGTTCTTGAAAGTTATAAGTATGGAAGACCATATGCAGCTTGGCATTATCACGATAGAAACAAAAAGATAGTTGAGTATAGTGATGTCGTAGCTGCATTCATACCTAAAGATACCACATCCAAAGGAACGGAAAGCACACTAAAAGAAGCACAAAAAAAAGAAAAAAAATATTGTATAATAAGTTAGTTCTTATATACTTATATATGTATATACGGAGGAAATGTTATGTTAAAACTAACATCCGTAAAGTTATTAGACAATCTTTATAAGAAATTTAAAATAAGCAATTTAGATGATAACTTTACATTACAAAAACTAATAAATCGCTCAATGGACTTATATGTTCATGATGAGGATTTTAGAAATCAAATAAACGAATGGGAAAACCTTAAACAAAGTGGGAGTGCATTATGAATCAAGACTTAGAAAAATTAATGAATCAAATAGTTAATCTTTTAGTTTCTATAGAAAAAAGACTAAGTAAAATAGAAAAGAATACTGAAGATGAATAAATGGCTAAGAGCTGAAATAGATTATTGGAAATCTGAACGTTCTCAAGCTCTGGCTACTTTAGAATTGTATTTTACTAATTCAGTAGGAATAGGAGAACACTCTGATATCAGCTCTGAAATACACAAATGGGTAGGTAAGTTATCAGAGGCTACAGAGAATTTGGAGAATCTAAAAACGTATTTTTTAGAAGATGGTACAACTAAGAATGCCAAAAGTCTTCTAAAAGATTAATAGAAAGTTAGGTTATATGAGCAAAAAGAAGATATTATTACTGTCAGATGATTTAAGAATGTCATCTGGTGTGGGTACAATGTCGCGTGAATTTGTTTTAGGCACATTACATCACTACGATTGGGTTCAAGTTGGTGGTGCTATAAAACATCCTGATGAAGGTAAAATTATAGATATGAATGATAATGTTCGTAAGCAAACTGGTGTAGATGACGCGTACCTAAAAATATATCCTGTTAGTGGATATGGTAGTGAATTACTAATTAGACAGATTTCTGATATGGAAGGTGGTTTTGACGCTATTCTACACTATACAGACCCAAGATTTTGGGGGTGGTTATATCAGATGGAGCATGAACTAAGAAGAACAACACCAATATTCTATTACAATATATGGGATGATTTACCATACCCAAAATGGAATGAACCATTCTATGAAAGTTGTGATTTAATTATGAACATATCTAAACAAACAGTTAATATTGTAGATAACGTTTGTCAAATTAAACCAAGAACTGATTGGGATAATACCTATATTCCGCACGGTATAAACGAAAACAACTTTTATCCTGTTGATTCTTCTCATAAAGAATGGGGAGACTTACTTCAGTTTAAAAGAACTGTTACTCGCAACAAAAATTATGATTTCATAGTATTTTGGAATAACAGAAATATTAGAAGAAAATTGCCTGGTGATGTCATAATGGCTTACAAACATTTTTGTGATATGCTACCAAAAGAAAAAGCTGATAAATGTCTTTTAATAATGCACACACAACCTCGTGACCAGAATGGTACTGATTTGCCTGAAGTAGTAAAACAATGTTGTCCAGACTATGATGTCATATTTTCTGATAAAAAATTAGACGACACACAATTAAGTTACCTCTATAACATAGCAGATGTTACAATAAATATGGCTTCTAATGAAGGATTTGGTTTGGGAACTTGTGAGTCTTTAATGTGTGGTACACCAATATCAGTAAACGTTACAGGTGGTCTACAAGACCAATGTGGGTTTAGATACAAAGGTGAGTTACTAACCTACAAAGATTATAGTTGGGTACATTCGTTACACGATGAGAAGAAATGGAAAGACAATCCTGATTTGACTTGTGGTGATTGGGTAAAGCCAGTATGGCCATCAAACAGAAGTCTACAAGGTTCAATACCTACACCATACATCTACGATGACAGACCTCGTTCAGAAGACTTTGCTAATGCTCTAAAAGAGTGGTATGATATGGAGCCAGAAGAAAGAGAAAGATGTGGTATGTTAGGTCATGAGTTTGTAATGAGCGATGATGCTAGTATGTCAGCTACTGCTATGTGTAATCTATTCGTAGAACATATGGACAGAGGTATGGAAAAGTGGACACCTCGTAAACGATTTACAATGTTTAAAGCATAGGAGTTATAATGAAACCATTGATACTAATTACAGGACCAGTTGCTACAAGAAGTGGGTATGGTTCGCATAGTAGAGATTTATGTAGAAGTCTTATAGCTATGGATAAGTTTGATATAAAGATTAATTCACTTCGTTGGGGTAATTGTCCGATGAATGCTTTAGACGAAAATAAAGCTGACGATAAATCTATATTAGACAGAATGTTAACAACTAATGAACTTCCAAAACAACCTGATATTCATATACATATTAGTGTTCCTAATGAGTTTACGCCAATAGCTAAATACAATATAGGTGTGACAGCTGGTATAGAAAATACAGCACCAAAACCTGAGTGGATTCAAGGTATGAATCGTATGAATATGAATATAGTTCCATCTAAATTTGTAAAGGAAATATTTGAGTCTGTTTCTTATGAACAAATAGATGAACAAACACAACAAAAAACAGGTGAATTGAAATTAACATCACCGATAGAGGTTCTTTTTGAGGGTGTTGATACTAAAATATATGGTAAGACAAAAGATATATCAGATGAGTTAAAAGCTGAGATGGATAATATCGAAGAGAGATTCGTATTCTTATATACAGGACATTGGCTGCAAGGTGACTTAGGACAAGATAGAAAAGATACAGGTATGCTACTAAAGACTTTCTTAGAGACGTTCAAAAATAAACCTAATCCACCAGCATTAGTAATGAAAACAAGTGGAGCTACTTTTTCTGTCATAGATAGAAATGAAATTATGGATAAGATAGAGGGTATAAAAAACTCTGTTAGTGGAAAACTTCCTCCTGTTTATTTTCTGCATGGTGATTTAACTGATGAAGAAATGAATCAATTGTATAATCACCCAAAGGTAAAAGCTCATATTACTTTTACGCACGGTGAGGGTTTTGGTCGACCTTTATTAGAAGCAAGTCTATCTGAAAAGATAGTTATTGCTCCTAATTGGAGTGGACATACAGACTTTTTAAATAAAAATAATTCAGTTCTTTTACCAGGTGTTATGACGGATGTACACAAATCAGCTTTACCAGATGAGATGTTAGTTGAGGGTGCTAAGTGGTTTACTGTTAATTATCAGTATTCTTCACAGATTATGAAAGATGTGTTTAAGAATAACAGAAAGTACAATATGATGGCTAAGAGACAATCTATGTATAATAAAGTAAATTTTTCAATGGAAAAAATGACTAAAATATTTGATAGAATTTTAAATCGTTATGTACCAAAGTTCGAAGAGGTTCCTCAACAGGTAAATCTAAAGCTACCTAAACTAAAAAAAGTTAGTAGCGAAGAGCCAAAAAAGCTAAAACTACCTAAACTAAAAAAGGTTTAATATGGAATTAAGAACTAAATGTCCACTGTGTAAAGATTTACATAATAACTGTTTTGTAGAAAAAACTGAAATTGAAGGAGAACCATTTGAATCATATATATGTTTTAAATGTGGTATGACATCAAACACTTATTTAGCTTTTGATAGCGAAAAGTTAGAAGAGTACACCAAAAGTCACAGCAAATTAATGAATGAACTTAAAATCTTTGACCATAAAAGAGGTATCGTTTGGTTTCCATCCGTAATTAATATGGGTGAGAAAGGTATAATATATCCTGAAGGAACTGTTAACAACTGGCATTGGTATTATGCTAAAGTAGTAGAAATACCCAAAGAGGACAGAGAAAAGTATGATGGTCATGAAAAAAGATTAGATGTTGAAAACGCTGAAAAGTTTGGTCAGTTTGAGTTTATGGAAGCTTGTAAATCTATGGGAGTTGTCGTAGACAATGGCTAAGTTACCCTACAGTTGGAACAAAGTAAATCCTGGTGACATTATATCATTTATTTATGAGAATAGAGATGGTAGAAAACTCAGAAGGACTATATTAGTGTTAGACCCTAAGTTGAGAAATAAGGCTAAGAATCCATCAAGTCAGTATTTAGTACATGGTATTCAGCTAGAAGTATCAAATCAACCGACACTTCTACAAATGAAAACTCTTTTAGAACAAGCAGGTACAACAGAAATAGTTGATGAGGAAAAGAGGATTTACAGAGTTCAGTTAGATGGTACTGCTAGACAGATTTATAAAAAGATGAGAACCATAATAAATAAATATGGTATTTACAGAAGTTATAGTTACGATAAAGCTAGAAAGAGTTCGGTAACATTGGAAGATCTAAGACTACCAACACAATTTGTACAAGAGTTAAAGAATGAAAATTAGTTATGGTATCACAGTTCACAATGAAGCTGAAGAACTACAGAAGTTATTAGAAGTATTAAGTAAGAATATAGACAAAGAAGATGAGATAGTAGTTTGTGTTGATGGTAATGATGAAAAGGTAGAGGCTGTTTTGGGAGAGTTTCTATCTGAACATAAAGCTATAGTATACAAAAGAAAGCTTGAAAAGGATTTTTCAGCTCAAAAAAATTCAGTTATAGAAAAGAGCGGTGGTGATTATATTTTTCATATAGATGCTGATGAATATCCACACAATACTTTATTGGCACAACTAAAACAAATACTGGAAATAAACGATGTTGATTTATTGTGGATACCAAGAGTTAATACTGTTGAGGGAATGGAACAACAACATATACAAAAGTGGGGTTGGAGAGTTACGGAGAATCGCTGGGTAAATTATCCTGATTACCAAGCTCGTGTATTTCGTAATAGTGAGAATATAAGATGGACTAGACCATTGCATGAATATATTAAAGGTTGTAAGACATACGCTCATCTGCCACCACATGAGGAGTTGAGTTTGTATCACCCAAAAACTATTGAGAAGCAAGAGAAACAAAATTTATTTTATAACAAAAACTTTAGTGCAGAAATGAATGTGAGGAAAATTTAATGATTTTTTGGAGAATATTAGATAATGAACTTTACAGCGTAGATGAGGTTGAAAAGTTGGGTTTTGAAAAATCAGATGGTTTGGTTATACCAGATGATTATTTAGATAAAAAAGAATTTATGATTATGAGAACGGCTCATGGTATTGGAGATTGGGGTATTATAACAGCTATGCCAAGATTACTAAAAGAAAAATATTCTGACTGTAGAGTTGTTGTACCCACACCTAAGTTATTAGAAAAGTTGTTTGGTGATTACGCAGGAAATTGGAACTCTTGGAACAATCCATTTAGTAATGTGGTTAATGTATTTGAAAACAATCCTTACGTTGATGAGTTTGTTGATGAGATAGAGGGAGAAGTATTCCACGACCATTACAGAGTTTATGATAATGAAAATATTGACATTCCTTTAGTAGAACAAATGTTGAAGTTCTGGCAGTTCGATGAGGATGAATGTAAAGATTCTCAGCCAGAGCTGTATTGGTCAGAGGAAGAAAAAGAACTAGGTGACTCAATAATAAAAGAGTATGTGGGTGATGAGGATTACGGGTGTTTACTTATATCAGATAGATATGATTACACTATGGATAAATTAATAATTGATGTTATCAATCCTAAACTAAAACATTTTTATTGGACTGAAAAACCGATAGAGCAAACTGATTTTGATTTTATTGACAAAGCCTTAGATATGAGAAATATGTCTGTGAGGATTCAATTGTACATCAAATCTAAAGCTAAGTATAATGTCGGAAATCAATGTGGTACATCCCAGCTGGTAACTAGATACTCAGATGTATACAGCGTACAGAGACAATTCCCAATAGCACATAATTTTGTTCGTAATGAAATCTACTTAGATGATGAGTACAAAAGATTTCATTTGTATAGATGTCCTGATAAATTTGAATCAAAGACAACCACTACTTTGAAATTTAAAGCTGATTTAATAGACTTCTTAGGTGATGATTATAAAGATAAAAATATAGTTGAAATAGGATGTTCTTTAGGGTATACATCTTATGTTTTGAGTGGGTACTTTAACAAAGTTACAGCAGTAGATTACGATCCTTCTCGCATACAATCAGCTAGAGAGTTTGGTAAAGATAAAGATAATATGGAATTTATTGTAAAGGATGTATACGGAACTGCTTGGGATTTTGATAAGGATACTCAGGTTGTATTCATAGATTGTGTTCACGATTATCCATTTGTTAGAAATGATATAATCAACGCTATAAATTATTTCGATAAACCTTTACTAATTTTTGATGATTATGGCTTGTTTCCGCATAGTGTGATGAAGTGTATTGATGAATTTATTAGTCAAGGTGTATTAAAGCTAGTCAAAAAAATAGGACATAAAAAGGGTGTTATAATTCCTAAAACAGCACATAAAATATTGAAAGATTATGAGGGTATAATATGTCAAGTAATGTAGTCTACACTTCCATATTTGGTGGATATGATGATGAAGTAAAACAAAACCTACCTAATGGTTGGGATTGGAAGTGTTTTTCAGAAAAGAATAGTTTATCTATATATGAAGACGATAACAGAAATGCTAAAAGATTTAAAGTGTTACCACATCGTTATTTAAAAGATTACGAATATAGTATTTTTGTAGATGGAAACATGCAAGTAAAAGGAAACATAGACGAATTGATTGATAAGTATTTAAAGGATGCCAATGTTGCTTTCTTTAGTCATAATAACAATCATCTAGATGCTAGAAATTCTGCATATGAAGAAGCCCAAACTATATTTGATTTAGGTGAAAAAAATATGAAAAGAACTCCTGAAAGAGGTATTTTGAATTACAAAGACAATCCATTTGTTATACAAAAACAAATCGAAAAATATAGACTTTTAAGATATCCAGCAGATAATGGATTGATTACGGGTATGGTTATACTAAGAAGACACAATGAAAAAGATTGTATACAAGCTATGGAAGATTGGTGGACAGAGATAAAGTATGGGAGTAAAAGAGACCAATTAAGTTTTAATTACGTTGCTTGGAAAAATAGTTTGAATTTTAATTATATGGATGGTGATTCTAGAAACAATGAGTATTTCTACAGAGATACAAATCCGCATAAAGGAAAATTATGAAAAACATCGTCTTCATACCTAACATAGATTTAGGTAATGGAAGAAACAATTCTTACCACTATTCAATAAAAAGTTGGAAAGAATGGTGTGACAAAAACGATTGTGAACTATTAGTATGGGAAGATTTATTGTATCCTGTAGACTATATGAAGATTACTTGGCAAAGGTATTATCTATTCGATATATTAGAAGCTAATGACATTAATTACGATCAAATTCTTATGGTTGATGCTGATACAATAGTACATCCTGATTGTCCTAATTTTTTTGAAGAGACAAATAATAAATATTGTGGTGTCAGAGTAGATGGTTGTTACGAATGGGTTTTAAGAAGCATCAGAGGATTTGGAGACGAGCTATTTGATGGTATGAGAATACATCCTTGGAATTACATAAATGGTGGATTTCAAATCGTAAATAAAAATCACAAAAAGTTTTTTGAAGCTATGAAGAAGTATTACGATTCTTATAGTAAAGAGATTGTATCTACAATTGATAAGTTAAAGTGTGGTACTGACCAGACTATAGTCAATTACATGTTACATAAAGAAAATGTGGATGTTAAATATCTACCAAGTTGTTACAACTTACAAGATTTATTTAGAAAAAATTTATTGGTTGTGCATGGTAATGAGTGGTGGACAGATGAATTGCATTACTTAGAAGCCGCGTGGGTTTACCATTTTAATTCAATACCACATAATCCAATGAACAGAGATGCTAATTATTGGATAGAGAGAACGTATAAGGAGTTATTTTGAGAAAGATAGTGGGATTTACAAGTGGTTATTTTGATATCATGCATCCTGGTCATGTTATGATGTTAAAAGAATGTAAACGTTATTGTGATTATTTAATAGTCGGAGTTAATGAATATAAAACCAAAACTAAACAACCCGATGGCAGAGAAAAGAATGAACCAATATGGACACCAAAAGAAAGATTGACTATGGTTGAATCTTGTAGATTTACAGACGAGGCTTTTTTGTATGATGGTGAGAAAGAACTGTATGATTATTTATCAACCAATAATAGTAGAATAGATGTTCGTATATTAGGAGATGACCACAGAGATAAACCATTTACAGGTGATGATTTAGAAATTGATATAATGTTTAATAGTAGGAACCACAACTATAGCACCACCAATACCATAGCAAAAATAATTGAGGAGAGAACTTAGTGAATTTAGAATTTATATTTTCAGAGTTTGGTTCTAGATCTACGGCTAATCAGCCAGGTAGTTTTACCGATGAGTATAGATTAGACCCAACTTACTCTTCTGTAAAGAAGTTTTTTCCAGAGGCTAAACTCACTCTTTATACTGATGTGCCTGAGTTAGCTAAAAACTACTCTGATGTTGAGGTAAGACTTATAGACATAGATAGAAGCCCGTTTTCAAAATCAAATCATCGTTGGGGTTGGCATTGTTGTGATTACTATGAGGCTAAGGGTTTACTAGAATCAACTGCTGATATTGCTATATCAGTAGATTCTGATTTAATGTTTGTTTCTGATGAGGTTAGAACAATTCTACCAATAACAAAAAGATTTGGGTTATGTGTTCCAACCAATGAAAGACAGATGGTTAAAGTTGATGGTATTTACACTCGTGGGAATGATGGTGATTATCATTTAGATGAGGATGAGAGCAGAGGTAATTTATTAACTTATGATTTGTGGTGGTGTAGTTTTAATACAGAAGATAATAGAGGTAGAGCTTGGTTAAGTGAGTTTTGTAGGCTGATGGAAACCAATCCTAAAAGAGCTCCACTTCAAATGAGCAGAGCTAGTTGGAATACAGGTATACATCCTTACTCAATGCCACAACAATGGGGTGTTGGTAGTGGTTACATAGGATGTGGTAACGAAATTATATTACATGTAGGTCATGTGAATGTTCAAGACCACTATTTACAGGAGAGAATATAATGAACACTTTAAGAGATTTGACTGTAAAATATGATGTGGATGCATTAGAGCTAGGTTATACAAAACATTACTCTGAAATATTAGAAAAGAATATATCATCTGATTACAATCCAAAAGAACAATTTACAAAGGTATTGGAAATAGGAGTTGAAACAGGAAGGTCTCATAGATTATGGTTAGAATATTTTTATAACGCTAAAGTTTATGGTTATGATATATTTGAATATGGCGTGGAAGAGTTTCACAAACTTCAGAAAGATAATCCTTATTTGGACAGGTCAATTATGTTTAAAGGAGACCAATCTAATGTTGATGACATAGAAAGATTCTTATCAGAACATGGTAGTGATTTCGATATGATAATAGATGATGGTGGTCACACTATGAAACAGATGCAAATATCATTAAATTACTTATGGGACTCTTTAAAGTCAGGTGGATTTTATGTGATAGAAGATTTACATAGCTGTAGTAATCAATGGCCTTGGCTGTATGGTTACAAAGTGATTGAAGACGGGGATACATTGACTACTGATTTATTAGATAGTCTTTCAAAAAAAGATAATAAAATAACGGAAACAAATTACATATCATCTCAAATGTTAACTAAAATAAGAGAAGAATTGGATTGGTGTGAGACGAGAATTGGAGTGGAAAAGTACACCAATTCTAAAGGACAGTCATATCAATGGCCTACTATGTTAAGCTTTATGAGAAAGAAATGAAGATATATTGTATACTATTTGACACTTGTAGACAAAACGAAAAGGTAAAATCTTTTTTCAATTCTAATAATTTACATTACAGTGATTACATTACTAATAGTTGGACAGCAACTTCTTTAATATCTTTATTTTCAGGCAAAACTCCATCAGAACTATATCACAAAGGAGTTGGATATTACGGTACTTATAAAAGTATTCTAACCGATTCCGAAAAGGAAATTTGGAATGAAGAAATGGTTTTAAACTGTCTTCCAAAAGATTGGAATATACATATACATGCTATGGGTCCTACGAGAGGTGATACAAAAGACTTTAGATTTTTTCCAGATGAAATATGTGGTATAAAGAGAAAGGTTAAATATTACGAATACAAAGAGGGTATAGACGAAGAATCATTTGTAAAAGAAATGCAGTCTCTGTCAAATGAGGATAATCATTTTATATTTTTGAAATACAATCATTATCACGATGCTGTATCATCAAATGACAGAAGATTGAAAGATGAATCTATCGATATATTTTTAAGAGTTTTAGAATCAATTAATTTTGAAGAAGAAAATTCTTTATTTTGGATATTTTCAGATCATGGAGAGTGGCAAAATATAGATAAGCATATGAGACCTCCAGATTCTTGGCTTACTTGGGTGAGTGTCACCGATAATATAACTAATAAAAAAGTAAGTAAAGATTTGATTTATGTGTGTGATTTTAAAAATACAATTTTAAACAGAATTTTTCCGAATAGTCTTCCAAATGATATTTTAGATGATGTGGACAATGAAAGAATATATGTCTGTGAGGATGGAAGGTCAGTTGCTAGAGAATTGGGTGAAGATAGTAGACAACATAAATATTCAACTACAGTCTCTACTATAAAAAAAGTAGAAAACGGATTTATTCAGTTGTCTTTTTATTCTCCAAATAAACAGAGTAAAACTATACTTTACGATAATTCAAATGGTGCGATAAAAGAAGTGGAAACCAATCAAAAATTATTAGATTTTTTGAAAAACGGAGTTTGGAAATGGTATTTTAACTATGAGTGGTAAAATTGTATATGTGGGAATGTGTGCTGATTTAATTCATCACGGACATCTTAACATAATAAAAGAAGCTAAAAAATATGGAGAGGTTATAATTGGATTATTAACAGATTCTGCTGTTGCTAGCTACAAAAGATTACCTTTACTAAATTATGAAGAAAGAAAGATAGTTGTAGAAAGCATAGTTGGGGTTAGTAAAGTAATCCCACAAAACACATTAGATTACATACCAAATTTGGAAAAGATAAAACCAAACTACGTTGTGCATGGTGATGATTGGAAAGAGGGTGTTCAGAAACAGGTTAGAAAAGGTGTAGTAAATAAACTGAATGAATGGGGTGGTGAGGTGATTGATGTCCCTTACACTAAAGGAATCTCGTCTACAGATTTACATGAACATCTTAAATCAATAGGAACAACTCCTGATGCGAGGAGAAAAATGCTAAAAAGGTTGATAGAATCAAAACCAATAGTTAGAGTATTGGAAGCTCATAACGGTTTAAGTGGTTTGATTGTGGAGAAAACTAAAGTCGGTAATGATGAGTTTGATGCTATGTGGTTGAGTAGTCTTACACACTCAGCATCTAAAGGAAAACCTGATAATCAGTACGTTGATATAACCACAGTTAGTCAGACTTTGAATGAGATATTTGATGTAACGACAAAGCCTATTATTGTTGATTTAGATAATGGTGGGATGATAGAACATTTTAAATTTACGGTCAGAACTTTAGAAAGAATTGGTGTGTCTTCGGTAATAATAGAAGACAAAGTAGGTTCAAAAAGAAACTCTCTTTTTGATGATACATCTAATCAAACTCAAGATACACCATCTGAATTTGCAAATAAAATATTAGAAGGAAAAAAATCTTTAGTTACAAAAGACTTTATGATTTTTGCAAGGATAGAAAGTTTTATTTTAGGTAAGGATATTTATGATGCCGTAAGTAGAGCGAGACTATATATTGACAGCGGAGCCGATGGGATTATGATACATAGTAAAAGTAAAAATTCAAATGAGGTGATTTCTTTTTGTAAAGAATACAAAAACTTTGAAAAAAAAGTTCCTTTGGTGGTTGTACCATCTACTTATAATAAAGTAAAAGAAAAAGAGCTTGTAGAAGCAGGAGTAGATATTGTTATCTATGCTAACCATCTGTTAAGGAGTTCATATCCAGCGATGGTAGAGACTGCAAAATCAATATTAGAAAACAAAAGAAGTTACGAAGCGTCAAAAAAATGTTTACCAATAAAAAAAGTTTTAGAGTTAATACCAAATGATTAGTCTAAGTGATGTCTCAGAATCTTATGATTTCTTTACTGGTGTGCCAGATAGTAGATTGAAACCATTCATAAAAGAGATAGAAGATTCACCTTTCAAACACATACCAGCTTTGAATGAAGGACAGGCTATTGGTATTGCAGTTGGTGCAGAGTTAGCTGGTATGAAGAGTTGTGTTTACTTACAAAATTCAGGACTTGGTAATTGTATAAATGCTTTAACAAGTCTTTGTATACCACATAATATACACCCACTTTTAGTGATAGGACATAGAGAAGGATTGCCACAACATAAGGTTATGGGTGAAGTGGATGAGAAGATGTTACAATTAATTGGATATACGGATTACATAATAGTATGATTAGTAGAGATTCTGTATTAAGAACTATTTTTGATTATCACGATAATGGAACAATTTTCATTACGAGTACGGGTTATATTTCAAGAGCTATGTATAATTTATATCCAAAAAATAAAAACATATTTTATATGCAAGGTAGTATGGGTTTGGCTCCATGCATTGGATTGGGTATGGCTGCTAATACTGATAAAGATATAGTTGTAATAAGTGGAGATGCAGCTCTGTTGATGCACTTAGGTATAACACATACCATAGCTGAACAGAATTTAGATAACCTTTTTGTTTACATTTTAGATAATGGTTGTCACGAATCAGTTGGTGGATTTAAGTGTGCTAAACTGAATAAAAGTTACAAAGGTATTAATAAGATATTTAAAATTGATAAAGATGGTAAATCAGATAGAGTTGGTTTAGATTGTTTTGAAAATACTAAACAAATAAAGGAGTTGTTTTGAAATCATTGTTAGTATGTTCTAATTCTACTAAAGACTTTGATATAGTAGAGAAATGTAACGAAAAAAGAATAGTTTCATCAGCGCCAGATATCAGTATTTTAGAAGAGATGGGAACCTATGAAAATGTGGTTGCAATTGGTGGGGGTGCTGTTATTGATACTGCTAAAATATTATCAAAGAATCCAATCACTTGTTATCCGACAACAGCAGCTGGTTCATCCGCTACATCTTGGTCTGTATATTGGGATGGTTTTGATAAACATAGCGTGAAAAGAATGAAACCAAATCGAATCGGTATAAGCTATGCTTTTGTAGATAGTCTACCAGACAATGTTGTGGAAGACACCACATATGATGTGGTAAGTCATTGTTTTGATAGTATACATTCGAAGAACAAAACTGAAAAAAGTTTATGGTATTGTAATTCAGCTTTAGATATACTAAGAAGTAAGGAGTTTCATAAAAACTATAACTTAATAAGGGCTGGACACATAGCTGGTCACGCTATTGAAATTACGGGAACTAATATATTACATTCTCTATCATATCCATTAACAGGACATTATGGGATATCACATGGAACTGCTTTAGGTTACTTTCTACCAAAGATTTCTACATTTATGGATTACGATGTTAGTGATATAGTTGGTGATATTAAAATAGATTTAGATATTGATTTAGATTTGGTGATAGATGAAGCATTAAAATATAGTAAAATAAAAGAATTTGATATATTTATAGATAAACAAAAGTTACAGGAGATTTTAATTTGAAGATAGTAGGTTTTCACTCACACCACGATTGCTCTTACAGCATATTAGATAATGGTGTTCCAATTGTTCATAATGAATTAGAGAGATTTAACAGAGTAAAAAATTCTCTAGCTAACTCTGTTCAGTTTTTTTTAGATAATGAAGAAGATTTTAGTGATATAAAATATATGACGACTCACAGAACTGGTGGTATGTCTGATAATGGTTATATGGAATCATTTAATAAATGTTTGGATATTGTAAAAGGTAATGGTGGTGATGTATATGTCATAGGTCATCATCAATCTCATGCCTCTAACGCTTTCTTTACTAGCAATTTCAAAGAAGCATTGATAATGACAATAGATGGTGGTGGTATAGATAAAGATGATGGTTCTTTACACGAGGTAAATGAAATCGACACCGATAAAGGTGCAAAAATAACCTGTACTACTTTTTGGAATGGTAAAGATAATAAGATAGAACCATTGGAAATAATGTCACGTGGTAAATTAAATCTTGGCTTTTATTGGGCTAATTGTACCAAATACATATTTGGTCTTGGAACTTGGAAAGACCCAAGAGGTGACCAAGCAGGAACTGTAATGGGTATGGCGGCTTTAGGAAACGCGGACAAATATATTGGACACTTTGAAAACCTTTTAAATATGACAGGTCACATTCAACCAAAAGGTTTGAAGTTTTTGAAAGAAGAAGCTGATAAATCGGAACAGAATAGATTTGATATAGCCGCTGCTCTACAGAAAAAAACTGAACAGGTTATGAAAGAAATACTGAAACCATACATAGAGAAATACAAACCAAAAAACCTATGTTTATCAGGAGGTGTAAGTTTGAATTGTGTTTCAGTTGGTAAAATGTTAGATTGGTTTCCAAATGTAAACATATTTGTAGACCCAATCCCTTATGACGCTGGACTTTCATTGGGTTCCTCTCGATATTTATGGCATCATATATTAGATAATCCAAGAATATATGATAACCCTAAGAATTGGAGCCCGTATCTTGGATACACTTATAGTGAAGAAGATGTAAACAAAGCAATTAAACAGAGAGAAGACGAGATTGAAGTTACTGGTGCTGATGATGATTATGTCATACAAAAAATGATAAACAAACAAATTATATCAGTCTTCGGTGGTGGTTCTGAATCAGGTCGTAGAGCGCTGGGTAATAGAAGTATTTTAGCAGACCCAAGACACGCAGAAACAAAGGATATAGTCAATGAAAAAGTAAAACATCGTCAATGGTTTAGACCATTTGCTCCATCAATACTAAGAGACTATGTGAAAGATTGGTTTGTTCATGATGTAGACAGTCCATATATGAATATAGCAATGAAGTTTAAAGATGGTATGTCAGAAAAAGTTCCTGCCGTAGTTCATTTTGACGACAGTGCCAGATTACAAACTGTTAGTAAAGAAGACAACGAATGGTACTATAATTTTATAGATAAATTTAGGGTTAAAACTAATGTCCCAATAATTTTAAACACTAGCTTTAATGACAGAGAACCTATAGTGGAAACTCCACAACACGCTTTAGATTGCTTTTTAAGAACAAATATAGATTATTTATATTTTAGAGACTATGGTATATTAGTGAGTAAAGTATGGAAAAAGTAGCTATAATAGTAGAGACAAGAGAACATAAAGCATTACCATTTGTTCTTAATAATGTTATGTCTGTTCTGCCTGATGATTGGAAGCTACAGATTTTTCATGGTTCTGAAAATATCGATTATATTAAAAATATTATAAAAGATACTGATTACTTTGACAGAACTAAATTAGATAATCTACATATAGATTCTATAACTGCTGATGAATCTAGTTTAGAAATAATGCTAACTGAAGATTTTTGGGAGAGAGTAATTGGAGAAATTGTTTTATACTTTGAGTGTGATTCTATGCTGTGTCCTAATTCAGAGTACAAAGTTGAAAACTTCGAACACTTTGATTACATTGGTGGATGGTGGGGTAAATTTTTCGATCCAAACTCTGTTGACGAATCATATGATAGAGTTATGAATGGTGGTATATCCATTAGAAAGAAAAGTTTTATGTTAGATATTATAAAGAACGAATTAAAACCATATTTACAAAGAGGTGGAAATCCTTGTGAAGATTATTTTGTTACAGATAGAATAAGAAATAAACCAACTGTAAAGGATGTTTTGAATTTCTCAATAGATAATGGTTATATGTATCCATTAGATAGAAAGGCTCCGTTTGGTTTACATAAACCTTGGGGTGAAGTTAAAAGTAAAGGTCACGGAAGATACTATAAATTAATTAAAAAAGCTTGTCCTGAGGTGGAGGAATTGGAGAGATTAAATGGCTTATAAAGATGGACATACTATGAGATTATATGAACTTAGTGATATGGGAATCAAACCAAACTCTATTTTGGATATAGGAGCTCATACAGGACAATTTCATAGTTGGGCTAAAGTAGAATGGCCTGATGCTAAAATTTTTATGGTGGAAGCTAATGAGCTCCATAGAGGAACTTTAGATAAATTAGCTATGGTAAATGGTGATGATTATCTTATCGCTGCGTTGGGTGATGAGGAAAGAGAAGTTACTTTCTATACCCGAAGCGATAAACCACATACAGAGGGTAATTCTTACTATAAAGAGGCTGATTATTGGGATATCCCACAACTTGTAAAGGAAAGTAAAGTTAAATTAAAAAAATTAGATAATATTTTTGAAGATGACACTGTGTTTGAACTAATTAAAGTAGATACACAAGGTTCTGAATTGGATATACTAAGAGGTGGAAATAAATTAGTTAGTAAGGCTCTAGCTATTGTATTAGAAATTTCTTTGATAGAATATAATGAAGGAGCACCATCAGCTAAAGAAATTGTTGATTATATGAATGGTATTGGTTTTGAAGAAAGAATGAGTCTTGGAGAACATTATGATGGGGAAACCATAGTTCAAAAAGATTTACTGTTTACAAATAAGGAGTTAGTTAAATGAAAAAAGAGTTTTTAGATTTAGGTAGACAACCTATAGCAAATAAATTTTTAAAAAAGGATGGGTTAGAAGATGAGTTCTTCTTTAACTTAAAGGTGGTATTTGATGAAGAAACAAAATTAGTTTCAATAAAAGATTTTGTAGCACCAGAACTAATGTTTAATGAGGATTACGCGTATAATACGTCTTTGTCTACACCTATGGTAAATCATTTTAAAGAAACTGCAGAAATGTTGAATATGAAATTTAGACCTAGAAAGGTTTTAGAGATAGGTTCTAATGACGGGCCTTTTATTAGTAATTTTAGTAAAGTAGACTCTATATGTGTAGAACCATGCGGTAACTTTGCTGAAATTACAAATGGTATGGGTTACCATACTTATGATAATTTTTGGACTACTGATTTGTCTGAAAAGATAATTAGTGAACATGGTTATATGGATTTAATTTATTCTGCTAATTGTATATGTCACATTCAAGACTTAGATGATGCATTTAAAGCTATTAAAAATACACTATCTCCTAGTGGTGTATTTGTGTTTGAAGACCCATCCTTACTTCGTATGTTAGAGAGAGGTTCTTATGACCAAATATATGATGAACACGCACATGTATTTTCTGTAACCGCCCTTAACAATATATTGAGAAAAAATGGACTACAGATTTTTAGTGTAGATAATCTATCTGTTCATGGTGGTTCTAATAGAATCTATACCTGCCATTTAGAGAGCTCTACGATTGGAGATAGTGTTAAACAAAATTTAAAAGAAGAGAAAGATTTTGGTATTGACAAATTCGAAACCTATCAGATATTCGCAAATAGAGTTGAAGAGTCAAAAAAGATTTTGCATGAAAAGCTATCTGATTTAAAACAAAAAGGTAAAAAAATAGTCAGTATAGGTGCCACATCCAAATCAACCACTGTTTTCAACTATTGTGGTATAGATAGTTCTCTAATTGATTGTATTACTGATACTACACCAGATAAACAAGGTTTACTTGCGCCAGGTAGTCACATACCTGTGGTAGACAGAGAGTCAGTAAATCTGAATGACTATGATTATGCTTTCTTAGGGGCTTGGAACTTTAAAGAAGTTATTGCAAATAAAGAGTCTGATTTTGTTGAAAATGGTGGAAAGTTCATAACACACGTTCCACAAATAATGGAATTTTCATAGGAGATATTATATGTATTACAATGAGGATGATAGAGCACAAAGATTATTAGATGTATTTGAAGTTATAGATGGACAGATAAATGTATCATATGTAAATAGTACAGAACATATTGTGGCTTGGCACAAACATGATATACAATCTGATTATTGGACTTGTATAAAAGGTTCTTTTAAAGTGGGGATGGCTACGGAAGAAGATGGTTGTGAGTTTGTTTACTTATCAGATAAGAATCCAAAAGTAATTGAAATGAAACCAGGTGTGTATCATGGCTATAAAGCATTAGAGCCAGGTTCTATACTTCTTTACTACTTAACCGAAAAATATAATCCAAAAGATGAGTTTAGAGTGCCGGTTGGACATTTTGGAGAGGAGTGGGGAACAGAGAATAAATGACGACAATTAATGATGTGAAAAGATTTAACTTAAAGTTCTTTGATGAATCAGATGGTAGGTTAACGCCAGTTGAGTTTCATAAAGATGTTCCATTTAAAGTCAAAAGAATGTTCTATGTTTTCGGTGTTCATAACCAAAATGATAGAGGTAAACACAGCCATTACGAAACAAAACAATTGTTAATTTCTATCAACGGAGCTATAGATGTTAAGTGTGATGATGGTGTTGGTGGTGTTAGGACTTGGAAACTTGATAAACCTTGGAAAGCTTTATATATTCCTGAGATGATATGGGATGAACAAATATATACTAGCAATGATTCTGTTTTATTAGTGTTAGCCAACACACTATACAATACTTCTGATTATATAGAAGATTATGAAGAGTTTAGGAGATTGAAAAGTGAAGATAAATAGGATAGATAAACCATATCCAGCGATAACAATAGAGGATTTCATACCATCTCCATCTTTAGTTAGAGCAGCTGCTGAGAGTTATGATTCGGTGGATGATTGGGTAAAGTATGGTGGAGATGATGCCGGTCAGATTCAGTATTGTTCTAAATTAGGTCGTGATAATGTACCACCCGCCGCTTTACTTTTGTTAGATTATATATCCACACACTTTGATCCCAATATAGTGATGGGTTTGACAGATAATGCTTTTCCTGATATGTCTCATTATGGTGGCGGTATGATGTTAACTCCTAATAAAAATGGTGAAGGTGGTTACTTAGGAATGCACGTTGACGCTAGTCACCACGGAATACACAATGATTGGAAAAGGGAATATAGTGCTATACTTTGTTTATCAGAGGAATACGATTCTTCTTTTGACTTGAAGATACATAATGGAGAGGAACATGGAACCATACCATACAAATTCAATCAGTTAAATGTGTTTAAATGTTCTGAAAATTCTTGGCATGGATTGCCCGAAATTACAAAGGGTATGGATAGAAAAACTTTAGGTGTGATGTATTGGTCAAAGGACAAAAAAGGAAATCAGATTAAAGCTAAGTTTAATAATAATTTGGAGTTTGATTGAAAATACTAATTACAGGTGGAGATGGTGAGTTCTGTAGATATCTGGTAAAAGAGGGTAAGGATTTATCATTTCTAACACCATCCAAAAAAGAAGCTGATGTAAGAGACTATTGGAATTTAGATAGTTATTTTTACACACACCAATCTGAATTTGATATTGTTATACACGCGGGTGCTATAACAAGACCAATGGTTATACATGAAGATAATCCAAAGTTAAGTATAAAAACAAATATAATTGGTACTTCCAATGTTGTTTTGATGTGTGAAAGGTACAATAAAAAGATAGTTTATATATCTACTGATTATGTTTATGAGGGTATCGATGGAAATTACAAAGAAACAGATGCTATGAAACCATTTACCAAATATGGCTGGTCTAAATTAGGTGGAGAGTGTGCTGTTCAGATGTATGATAATCATCTGATATTAAGAATGGCTATGAATAAAAGACCATTTCCACATCCAAAAGCATTAAAAGATATGAAAAAGAGTCTTATGTATATCGAAGATGCAGCAAAGGTTACTTTGAAATTACTGAATGAAAATGGTATAATTAATGTAGGTGGTAAATCACAATCGGTTTACGACTTCGTGAAAAATGAAAATAGTGATGTAGAACCTATTTATTTAAAAGACATATCTGATGTTAATATGGCTACAGATTGTTCTATGGATACAACAAAAATGAAAAAGGTTATTGATGATACAGTTATTTAATGTAAATAGTCACACAATAGATACTTCTGAGTTTTCTAATTTACTTCACGACAAAATTGTAACAGATTTTGAAAAAGAATTTGCTTCTTATGTTGGTGCTAAATACGCTTGTTCAGTAAACAGCGCGACTAACGCTATATTTTTGTGTATGTTAAACAAAGACACTGTAGTAAAAATACCAAGTATGATTCCACCAGTCGTAGCCAACGCTATAATCACGAGTGGTAATAAAGTTGAATTTTACGATGATACAGATTGGGTTGGGCACTCCTATGTTCTACATACATTTGAAGACTATAAGATAGTAGATTCAGCACAGAAATTAGAACCAAATCAGTTTATGAAAGAATGTAATCCTAATGATTTAATGATATTCAGTCACTATCCAACTAAACCTTTAGGTGGAGCCGATGGTGGTGTGGTTGTTACAGATGACTACAAAAAACATAAATGGATGAAAGAAGCTGTACTAAATGGGATGACGTATGCTGATAATAATTGGGAAAGGGGTATATCTTTTCCAGGCTACAAATTCTATATGAGCTCCATTCAAGCTAAAATAATAATGAATAACTTTAAAAACTTTAGTAAAAAAATGAGAAGTTTGGGTAATTTAGTTGATATATATAATAAAGAGTTCGGTTATGAAAATACAAGTAAACACTTGTATAGAATAGAGGTTTTAGATAATGAAAAATTTATTGAAAATATGAAAAGAGATGGTATAATATGTGGTATCCATTACCCAGCTCTACATCAGAATCCGATTTATGGTAATAAAATTATCAAACTTTCCAAATCAGAAAAATCTCAAAGAAGAACTGTGAGTCTACCAATGAATGAAAAATTATCATTTAATGAGACCGAATACATAATTGATAAAGTAAGGGAAAATATGTAATGACTGTGCCAAATCATGGAAAGTATGAATGGTTACCAATATTGTATGATTTTGTTAACACTTTAAAACCAAAGAAGATAATAGAATTTGGTCCCGGTGCGGGCTATACGACTATAACTATGGCTAAAGCTTTAGAGGAAAATAATATAGATGGACATATAAAATCTTATGACATATGGGATGATGCTTATTGGGGTAAAAAAACCATAACAGAAGCTGAGTATACGGCTTGGGGTGTAAAAAAATACATAACATTAAATCATTTAGATTTTTTTGATTGGATAAAAGAGCCGGAAGAATTTGATTTTCTTTACTTTGATATAAATAACACTTCTGAAAAATTAATGGAGTTGTACAACGGAGTTAGGAACCAGATAGAAAATGGCTCAGTAATATTTTTCGAAGGTGGCTCTCAAATTAGAGATAAGTCTGGTCATGTGGGTGGGAGTATGTATGATATTAAAGATAAAGTGGGTTATAAGATATTAACTGGTAATGTTAAGTATTCAGCTTCTGCTATCTACAACACAGATAAATACAATTTGGACTTTTCGTGAGTAAAATATTAGTAATAGCTACAGGTTGGCATTTTAGTTCTCATTTTTATGAAGAGATGGTTAAACAAGAAATTCCTAATGGTTGGTCAGTTGATTACTTTTGTGTGGCTCATAGACTTCCAGAAAATGAAAACACTATATCAGAAAAAGAATCAGCTAGGAACTCAGATAGTGATAATTTTTTGTATGAGTTAGATAAGTTGATGTATAAATATCCAATAACTACTCAGCAAATATCAAAATTAGGGTGGAAATTTATGGTTGAAGATAATACTGTAGGAGATATGGAATGTTTTAATCAATGGTCTGAACACTTTGACTACAGAGACTATGATTTTGTTTTAATTACTCATGATGATAATTTAATACTATCGAATAAGCTATTTGTTGATATTGTTAGTGGAGTTGATGTTCACAAACCTATAGTTGAGAGTAGGTATAATACCCATCAATTTAATACAGAAACGGTAGAATTGAAAAATGATTGGCTGTTTCTCGACAATGGATATACAGAACATATCCCTAAAGCATTTGAACCAAGAGGTTCTTTTAGTTTTTATAAAAAAGAATTAATAGATATGCTGCCTGATAATAAATTCGATATGTATCAAGAAGGTGGTCTTGGGATAGTTAATAGAGTCGGTGAAACCAATAGTGTAGGACACGATGGAATTTCTGCTTGGAACGCTCATTCAGGAACTTTTAGAAATTTTTTGTATGACAGCGGATTGGTTGAGAATACTAGATGGTTGTCAGATAAAAAAAGAGTGAGTAAATATTGTGTTGAGGGTGAAAGAGGATTCGTCAGTAACTATAAAGCTGATGGTATTGAGTATGTTCATAACTTAGAAAAAATATTAAGGGAAAAGGGATGGATATAAAACAGCCTATCATTCACGATAGACACATAGTTAAAAAAGAATTTGAGTCACTAATGGATAAAGGTGATATTAAGCTCAAAAAGCCTGATAATTTAACAATAGTAACTTGTAGAAATGAAGGGACTTTAGAGGACAGAATAATACCGCATTTGTCAGGTTATGAGGAAAAATCTATCTTAGAAAGAAATATGGAGTATTTAGGAATTGAGCTAGTTGTTCTCAGAGATGGTAGGCTTCCTTGGAGAAACACATTTAAGTTTGAAATGCTGAACAACTATCTAAACTCCGGTGATTGTAAAACTGAATACTTTATGTGTTTAGATGCCATTGATGTGATATGGGTTGATGAACCACAAAAGGTTATAGATATATTTGAGTCTTTTGATTGTGAAGCTTTGTTTATGTCTACACATTCTACAGATGGTTATAATTGTATGCCAAAAGTAGAACAATGGGTGAAGACAATTAATGTATCAGGAAGATATCTGAATAGTGGGGTTTATATAGGTAAAACATCTTTTGTAAAAGAGATGATAAAAGAGGCTATGAAATACGCTATACCACATGGAGTGACAATGGATGATTACAGAGAGTATTTGAAAAATGAACCTTTTGATTATCCAAAGGGTTCACAAGACCAAGACATATTCAGATATATTGAACCAAAGTTTTATCCAAAAGTTAAAGTAGATTATCAAAACAAAATGGCTTATAGGAGTTAGTGTGAAAGTATTAATAACAGGAGGAACTGGAACTGTAGGTAAGGCTCTTATCTCACAGAACGATAATGAGTATATCAGTATCAGTAGAAATGAAGAGAACATAGCTAAACTGAGAAGAGAATATCCTAATGTCAAATGTTATGTCGGTAATATAGAAGATGAAGGTTTACTACTTAGGGTATTCAAAGAAGTAAAACCTGATGTGGTGGTTCATGCAGCAGCTATGAAACATATTGATTTAATGGAGACAAACCCGATAGCTGGTTGTAATGTAAATGTAATGGGTAGTTTGAATGTTGTGCAAGCTAGTCTTATCAATGATGTTCCTATAACTATTGGTATCAGTACAGATAAAGCTTGTATGGCTGAAAGTGTTTATGGTGCTTCAAAGTATTTAATGGAGAGAGTCTTTATGAATACCAATACAGATGAGAATAGATTTGCGTTGACTAGATTTGCTAATGTGGCTCATAGTGCTGGTTCGGTATTACCTTTTTGGTTGAACTTAAATAAAGAGGGTAAATCACTTAAACTTACAGACCCAAATATGAACAGGCTAATATTCACTAAAGAAGATGCCGCTAGTTTAATCAATAGAACGATAGATTTTACTAGAGAAAAAGGTGGTGGTTTTGTAAAGTCGTATAAGATGAAATGTGTGAATATGTTGGATTTAGCTAAAGTTATATCTGATGATATAGAGATAGTTGGTAAAAGACCTGGTGAGAAAACAGATGAGGATTTAATATCTGAAAGAGAAATAGCTCGTACATTTGTTTATGGTGATGATATCCATATTCGTATGGATGAAAATAAAGGTGATAATAAATTAGACAGACCATATAATTCTGCTAGTGCAGAGAAAATGACAGAAGAAGAGATGAGGGAGTTAGTTTGGGGTTAAAAGACTATAAAATAGCTTGGTTTACAGAAGGTGGGTGGCAAGGTAAAGTATCATTAGATAATCCTAATATGAGGAACGATGTATCTACTAAATATATTTTAGGAGCTGAACATTATCCTATATTTAGCATCCCACAAGTCTTACAACATTTTGGTGAGAACTATTTTGATTTTGGGATAGTAACATTACCTAAAACAAACACAGAACAACTGATGAAGTTTGATATGATGGGTGATTTAAAAAAGTTATGTAATAGGACTATCTCAATGCAAGAAGGCCCACATTGGTTGTTTCAAGACTACACTATGGAACAACAGATTTGGTGGTATAATGCTCTTACAGAGTTTGATATGTTATTTGCTCATAATCTGAAAGATGTCAGATACTATAAGGGATTAGTAAATAAACCTGTACATAAAATGCCGACATTGATGTTAGCTGAGAGATTGGGCATCCAACCAAGAAATGAGTGGAGTGATGCTGTAATAATCGGTGGTAATATGGTTAGATGGTATGGTGGATTTGATTCTTACATAGTTGCTCAAGAGTTTGATATGCCGATAGTTGCTCCATCAATGGGCAGAAAGATTGATAGAGAAGACGAGATGGATATACAACATCTACCATATATGACTTGGGTAGAGTGGATGAATAATTTAAGTCAGTATCACGTTGGTGTTCATATGATGCCCACACATGCGGCTGGTACATTCGCATTGAATTGTGCATTTCACGGTATACCTTGTATTGGTTATGTTGACTTGGATACTCAAGAAGAACTACATCCCCATTTAACTGTAGCTGATGGTGATATGGAACAAGCTAAACAATACGCTAGAGAATTGAGAGATGATGAGGAATTTTATAAAGAATGTAGTGAAACATCTAAGGATTATTATCAGAGGTCTTTATACAATGAAAAGAATTTTGTACCATATATAACGAGAATATTTGAGGAGTTATTATGAAAAAAATAAGTTTTATACAACCAAGTAGGAACAACCTAAAGTACTTACAATGGTCTTATAATAGTATCAGAAAGAACTTAGGTTCTGAGCATGAGATATGTTGGGCTGACGATTTCTCTGATGATGGTACTTGGGATTGGATGAATGAGATAATGAGAAAAGATGAGAACGTACAGATAATGAGAAACGACGGTCCTGATAGATTAGGACACACCATATTATACGATAAGTTAGTCGATATGGCTACAAACGACATTGTGATGATATATCATGCTGATATGTATGCTTGTCCTAATATGGATGTGGAAGTTCTCAAACATCTACAGCGTGGAAAGGTTGTTTCAGCCACACGCATAGAGCCACCGCTACATCCTGACGGTCCTGAGAAGATACTACAGGATTTTGGTATAGAACCTGAGGAGTTCGATGAGTTAGGACTGATGGGTTTTCTAAATGAAGATAAGAAGACGGGTGAGGAAAAAATCACCGAAGGTATATTCGCACCTTGGGCTATATACAAAGAGGACTTTCTATCCATAGGTGGTCACGATCCTTTATACGCTCCACAATCCAAAGAGGACTCCGATATCTTCAATAGGTTTCAGTTGGCTGGTTATGAGACGATACAGACGTGGCAGGGTTTTGTATACCATATGACTTGTAGAGGTAGTAGATTTAAGGATGGAGCTATGAGGAATCCAGCAGGTCAGGTATTTATGAAGGGTAGGGAATCATCGGAATGGTTAGCTCAAAATCTTAGGTCAACTCGTAACTTTATTCGTAAATGGGGACATATGGTTCAACATGATGAATATCTTAAACCAATAGTACCACCTAAATATGACGTAGGTTTTGTGGCTTATAATTGTGATAAGAACCTGCTTAGAGAGTTAGAACCTTGGTGTAATAAGATATACTTGGATTCTGGTTCAGATTACATCGGTGAGTATATAAAAAAAGAACAACCTGATACTAAGTTCGATTTAAACGAAAGAGTAAAGATGTATGGTAACAGTAAGGTATCAGAGTTACATGACATTTGTGTTGAGTTTGATTGTCGTATACTGAACGCTAATAATTTTCAGACAATAGTAAATCTATCAGAGATAATACAACAGAGTGGCGAAATAGGTATAATGGAATATGATATATTTAAGTTCTATATAAACTCATTGGATTCATATGAAAAAGATTTGATTGTATGCGAGTCTTAGTTACAGGAGGAGCTGGATTTATAGGAACTAATCTGATAAGAAGGTTGGTTGATGAGGGACATGAAGTAGTGTCGATTGATAACTACTCAACAGGAAAAAGAGAAAACGAACAAAAAGATTGTCTGTACTATGATTTGGATATATCCAACAGCCCAATAGAATCGGTTGTTGGTAAACAAGACTTAGTATTTCATTTAGCAGCTAGAGCTAGAATACTACCCTCAATAGAGAATCCAGCCTACACTCTAATGAATAATTTAAATAGTTCCATAAGAGTTTTAGACTATGTTAGGTCAAAGAGAATACCAATAGTATTTGCTGGTTCCTCATCATCAAATGGTGACATCTATTCT
>Ga0209232_1000398_pt1 | contig 26573 bp, 11 predicted proteins | sample ETNvirenome_2_60_FD_184066 | JGI IMG/M metagenome (GOLD analysis project Ga0209232, IMG submission 184066) | Marine viral communities from the Pacific Ocean - ETNP_2_60 (SPAdes) (version 2) | ecosystem: Environmental > Aquatic > Marine > Oceanic | place: Pacific Ocean | collected 2013-06-22
GATTCAGATGTTACAAGCCGAAACCGTAATGGACAAACAAAGTCTGGTTTATATTCTTTGTTTATCCCAATGGAATGGAACTATGAAGGATTTATTGACCAATACGGACAACCTGTATTTAATAACCCAGATTATGATGTTTACGGACCCGACGGTGAATTAATTGATGTAGGTATAATTAACCACTGGAACAATGAGGCTGACGGATTAAAAGGAGATCAAGATGGTTTAAATGAATTTTATCGTCAATTTCCTAGAACTGAAGAGCACGCTTTTAGAGATGAAGCAAAAAATAGTATATTTAATTTAGTTAAAATATACGAACAGATAGATTACAACGAAGGCATTGGCAATGATAATGCTATAACTACTGGTAGCTTTCAATGGTTAAATGGAGTTAAAGACAGTAGCGTAATATTTTATCCTAACCCACAGGGTAGGTTTAAAGTAAGCTGGGTGCCGCCAAGTAGTCTGCAAAACAAAATAATAACAAAAAATGGAATTAAATATCCTGGCAACGAACATGTTGGTGCTTTTGGTTGTGACAGTTACGACATTAGTGGTACTGTTGGTGGCAAAGGTTCTAAAGGCTCGTTACATGGATTAACAAAGTTTTCAATGGAAGACGCACCACCAAACCATATGTTTCTAGAATATATAGCTAGACCACAAACTGCAGAAATATTTTTTGAAGACGTGCTAATGGCTTTAGTGTTTTATGGCATGCCACTACTTGCAGAAAACAATAAACCAAGATTACTTTACTATTTAAAGCGTAGAGGCTATAGAGGTTTTAGTATGAACAGACCTGATAAAGTTTGGAATAAATTATCTGTTGCTGAAAAAGAAATAGGTGGTATACCAAACTCTAGTGAAGATATTAAACAAGCTCATGCTGCTGCAATTGAAATGTATATACAAGAGCATGTTGGCCATAAAGGTGACGGCATGTATGGAAACATATATTTTAATGAAACATTAAATGATTGGGGTAGATTTGATATAAATAAAAGAACTAAGTTTGATGCAACTATAAGTTCAGGTTTAGCTATAATGGCTTGCAACAGACACCTTTATACACCAGTGGCTAATAGGCAAAAACCAAAACTAAATATAAAAATGTCAACATACGATAATAAAGGATATACATCTACAATAATAAAATAAAATATGGCAGAGTCTGTTATAAAAAGTTATTTTCCAAGTCAAGTAGTTAGTGATGCTGAAAAGCTTAGCTATGACTACGGTTTAAAAGTTGCTAAAGCAATAGAAACAGAGTGGTTTTTTGATGATAGAAGACACACTAGATACGAAGCTAATTTCAATGATTTTCATAAATTAAGGCTTTACGCTAGAGGTGAGCAGTCAGTTCAAAAATATAAAGATGAGTTATCAATAAATGGTGACTTAAGCTACTTAAACTTAGACTGGACACCTGTGCCAATTATACCGAAGTTTGTAGATATAGTTGTTAATGGTATAGCTGAAAGAGCTTATGATATAAAAGCGTATTCACAAGATCCTTATGGTGTAGCTAAAAGAACACAGTACATGGAAAGTGTACTTGGTGATATGGCTACTAAAGAAATGAATGACTTTGCTGCTCAAGAATTTGGTATTAATCTTTACCAAAATGATCCTGAAAAACTTCCTGAAACTCAAGAAGAGCTAGAGCTGCACATGCAATTAACATACAAGCAAGCTGTTGAAATAGCAGAAGAGCAAGCGATTAACGTATTGCTTGAAGGTAATAATTATGATTTAATTAAAAAACGTTTATATCACGATATAACTGTTTTAGGTATTGCTGCTGTAAAAACAAATTTTACTACATCTGAAGGTGTTGTAATAGACTATGTAGATCCAGCAGATTTAGTGTATTCTTACACTGAGTCGCCGTACTTTGATGATATATACTATGTAGGTGAAGTTAAGACAATACCTATAAACGAGCTTGTTAAACAATTTCCACATTTAACACAAAGCGACTTAGAAGAAATACAACAAACAGGCTACACGCAAAGATCAAACTACAATAACAGTGGGCCTAGATACGAAGATACAGATAAAAACAAAGTTCAGATTTTATATTTCAATTATAAAACGTATATGAACGAAGTTTATAAAGTTAAAGAAACTGGCAGCGGAGCTATGAAGGCTATACAAAAAGATGATAGCTTTGATCCGCCGGAAGATGCTCAAGGTAACTTTTCAAAACTTGAAAGATCTATAGAAACATTATATGAAGGCGCCTTGATTTTAGGTACTAGCAAATTGCTTAAATGGGAGATGTCTGAGAATATGATGAGGCCTAAAAGTAATTTTACTAAAGTAAAAATGAACTATAGTATTGTAGCGCCTCATATGTATAAAGGTAAAATACAGTCGTTAGTAAAACGTATCACTGGCTTTGCTGATATGATACAGCTTACACACTTAAAGCTACAACAGGTATTATCACGCATGGTTCCAGATGGCGTTTACTTAGATGCTGACGGTTTAGCTGAGGTTGACTTAGGTAATGGTACAAACTATAATCCGCAAGAAGCTTTAAACATGTTCTTCCAAACAGGTAGTGTTATTGGTAGGTCGTTTACACAAGAAGGTGATATGAATCCTGGTAAAGTACCTATACAAGAAATAACTAGCGGTAGTGGTGGTAACAAAATACAAGCGTTAATAGGTAATTACAACTATTACTTGCAGATGATACGTGATGTGACCGGGCTAAATGAAGCGCGTGATGGTAGTACGCCAGACGAAAGAGCGTTAGTCGGTGTTCAAAAAATAGCTGCAGCTAATAGTAATACTGCCACAAGACATATATTAAATTCTGGTTTATTTTTAACAGCTGAAGTTTGCGAATGCTTGTCGCTTAGAATATCTGATATTATAGAGTACTCACCAACTAAAGAAGCGTTTATTCAATCCATAGGTGTTCACAACGTAGCTACACTACAAGAAATGTCAGAGTTACATCTATATGACTTTGGTATATTCTTAGAGTTAGCTCCTGACGAAGAACAAAAAGCTATACTTGAAAACAATATACAGCAAGCATTAGCGCAGAAAATAATAGATCTTGAAGACGCTATAGATCTTAGAGATATTAAAAACATTAAGTTAGCAAACCAACTACTTAAAATACGTAGAGGTAAAAAGCTGAAGCGAGATCAAATGATGCAACAGCAAAACATACAAGCTCAAGCCCAAGCCAATACGCAAGCTCAACAAGCGCAAGCTCAGCTTGAAATACAAAAACAACAAGCGTTAAAACAAGCAGAAGCTCAGCTAGCTCAAATGCAAGCACAGCTTGATGCTCAAAAAATGCAAGCTGATGCAGCGTTAAAAGCTCAGTTAATGGAGCAAGAGTTCCAATATAACTTACAGTTAAGATCTATAGACTCTGCTAATTTAAAGGCTAGAGAGAACAATAAAGAAGATCGTAAAGACGAAAGAACTAAAATACAAGCTTCACAACAAAGTGAACTTATAGATCAACGTAAATCAGGCAAACCACCTAAAAACTTTGAGTCTTCAGGTAATGATATACTTGGAGGTGGATTTGACTTAGGCGCGTTTGAACCTAAATAATTAATTATATAATATTTTATCATGGAAGAGAATAATGAAAACGTAGTTGACGAAACTACACAAGAAAAAACTGTAGAAACAGTTGATGAAACTAAATTTAATAGTGCTGGCGATGACAGTGTTATTAAAGTAGATTTAAGTAAACCAATTGAAAATGAAACCCAAGAAGAAACAACAGAAGCTGCAGATGACACAGCTGACGACGCAAGAGTGGTTGGAAGCAATGAAAACACCGAGCCCGTACAAGAACAAAAAGAAGTACAGCCGGAAGTCGAAGCACAAGAACAACCTGTAGTTGAAGAAGTAACTGAAGAAGAAATAGCTGAAGAAGTAGAAGCTGTTGCTGAAGAAGTTGAGGAAGCTATTACTAAAGCTGAGGCTACAGGTGAACCGTTGCCAGAAAATATTCAAAAGTTAGTTGACTTTATGAATGACACTGGTGGTGATTTAGAAGATTATGTAAGGCTAAATCAAGATTATTCAGAAATGGATAACTCATTAGCTTTACAAGAGTATTATCGTTTAACTAAACCTCATCTTACAGAAGAAGAGCGTAGGTTTTTAATGGACGAAACTTTTTCATACGATGAGGATGTTGATGATGAAAGAGATATTAGAAAAAAGAAAATCGCTTTAAAAGAGCAAGTTGCCGAAGCGAAAGCCTACTTAGACGGGCAAAAGTCTAAATATTACGACGAAATCAAAGCTGGTTCAAAGCTTACGCCTGAACAACAAAAAGCTGTTGATTTCTTTAATCGATACAACAAAGAATCGAGCGAACAAAAAACTGTGGCTGAAAAGCAACATAGAACGTTTTTAAACAAGACTAATCAATTATTCAATAATAAATTTAAAGGTTTTGAATATAATATTGGAGATAAAAAGTTTAGATTTAATGTTAAAAATGTAGACAATGTTAAAGAAACCCAAAGCGACATTAACAACTTCGTCAAAAAGTTTTTGGCAGAAGATAACTCAATGTCAGACGCTAAAGGTTATCATAAGTCGTTATTTACGGCTATGAACGCAGACGCTGTTGCTCAACACTTTTACGAGCAAGGTAAAGCTGACGCACTCAAGGAGAGCGTTGCTAAATCTAAAAACGTGAATATGGATCCGCGACAACAATTTAGCGGTGTGCCAAATTCAAGTGGTATGAAGTTTAAAGTGTTAGGTGACAACTCGAACGATTTTAAGTTTAAGATTAAGAATAGAAAATAATTTATTTAACGCTTAAAATTTTACAATTATGGCAATTAATGCAGGAACTAATTTGAATAGTGTTCCTAGCTCGCAGCAGCAAACACTATCTACAAATTATGTTGATTTTACAAGCACATCTACACAAGGATGGGCACAGCAGTACTTACCTGAGTTAATGGAAAAAGAAGCTGAGATCTTTGGACCTCGTACAATTTCTGGTTTCCTTAATCAAGTTGGTGCTGAAGAGGCTATGACCTCTGACAGAGTTATATGGTCTGAGCAATCAAGACTTCACATCTCTTTAAAAGGTACTATTGATCAAGACGGTAACGTGTCTTCTTCTGGTGCTAAAGGTAAGTTCACTGTAGTATCTGATATTGACGGAAACGTTGTAGCTGATGGTTTTGGTGCTTCAAATCCAGGTGATGCTCACGGTGTACGTAACCACGATTTAGTTTTACTTTCAACTCCAGGAGTTGTTGTTAGAGCTTTAGTCGTAGCTGTTGACGGTAATACTATTGGTCTTAGAGCTTACAATGCTGATACTTTAGCTGCTTTAGCTGAAACAGCTGGTGGTTGTACTTTATTAGTTATCGGTTCTGAGTTTAAGAAAGGTGATAACTATGACGGAGCTACTACAAGAGGCGCTAACGAGCCAAGCTTCAAAACATTTACTAATAAGCCAATCATCATGAAAGATTACTACGAAGTATCTGGATCTGATGCTGGTCGTATTGGTTGGGTTGAAGTAGCATCTGAAGGTGGAGCTTCTGGGTACTTATGGTACTTAAAAGCTGAAGCTGACACTAGAGCTCGTTTCAACGATTACTTAGAAATGGCTATGTTAGAGTCTATTCCAGGATCTAACTCAACTAACGTTGATGGTGAATTAGGTTTATCTCCAGAAGGTGATGCTGGTACTGAAGGTTTATTCCACGCTATTGAAGACAGAGGTAATGTTACTACTGGTGTTACTGGTGTTAATGCTGCTACTGACTTAGCTGAGTTTGACGCTATTTTAGCAGAGTTTGATAACCAAGGTGCTATTGAAGAAAACATGATGTTTGTTAACCGTGCTACTAGTTTAGCTATTGACGATATGTTAGCTTCAATGAATTCTTACGGAGCTGGTGGTACATCTTACGGTGTATTTGATAACTCTGAAGATATGGCATTAAACTTAGGCTTCTCTGGTTTCCGTAGAGGATCTTACGACTTCTATAAGTCTGACTTCCGCTACTTAAACGACAAGGCTACTCGTGGTGGTATTAACGCTACTGCTGGTTCTGAAGCTTTAAGAGGTGTTATTATTCCAGCTGGTTCTTCTTCAGTTTACGATCAAACTGTAGGTTCAGCTGTAAGACGTCCTTTCTTACACGTACGTTATAGAGCTTCTCAAACTGATGACCGAAGAATGAAGACTTGGGTTACTGGTTCTGTTGGAGCTGCTACAGCTGCGTTAGACGTAATGCAACTTCACTTCTTAACTGAAAGATGTTTAGTAGTACAAGGTGCTAACAACTTCATGTTGATGAAGTAAATCAATTATGGTCGAGGGCTACGGCCCTCGATCTTTTTTTAATTTTTATTATATTATATCATGGCAAAAAAACAAACTAAGAAGGCTGAAGTAGCGCCTGAAGTAAAAGCTACTAATGAAATGGTTGAGGTTAAAATTAATCCTGAGCCTAAAAAACCAAAGTGGGAAATAAAAGATAGAGTTTATTATTTGACTAGACAAAGAAGGCCTCTTTCTTATATGCTTAAATCAGCTGACATATATTATTTTGATGAAGAAAAGGGTTATGAAAGAGAGTTGAAGTATTGTAAAAATCAAAAAACTCCTTTTGTAGACGAGATGATGGGTGACCAAAGATTAGAGCATATCATTTTTAGAAATGGAGCTTTACACGTTACAAGAAATCATCAGACTTTACAAAAGCTTTTATCGTTATATCACCCTCACAGAGATGTTCAGTTCTTTGAATATCAACCAGAGGTTGAAGCAGCTGATGAAGTTGAAATTTTAGAAGCTGAAATAGAAGCTTTGATGATAGCAAAAGATATTGATATTGATTTAGCTGAAGCTATCATGAGAGTTGAAGTAGGATCTAAGGTGTCAAGCATGAGTTCTAAGGAGCTTAAAAGAGATTTACTTATATTTGCTAAGAGAAATCCTGCGGTGTTCTTAGAATTAGCTACAGACGATAATGTTGCTCTTAGAAACTTTGGTATTAAAGCTACTGAACTTGGTATTATTAGGTTATCAGATGATCAACGTAACTTTTTATGGGCATCTAATGATAGAAAACTTATGACTGTACCATTTGATGAGCATCCATACACAGCGCTAGCGCATTGGTTTAAAACTGATGAGGGTATGGAAATTTATACAAACATAGAAAAGCGATTAAACGCGTAATCACTATATAGTAGAGCAGCCACTCTACGGGGTGGTTGCTTAACTATAAATAATGATGACGTGGTAAATATAGATGCAGTATATCAAACAGTATTAGCGCTAGCTAATAAAGAGCAAAGAGGCTATATAACTCCTCAAGAGTTTAACTTATTTGCAAATCAAGCTCAACAATCAATATTCGAGCAATACTTTTACGATTTAAATCAGTTCAAAAGAGTACCTGGTAATCAGTCAAACTACGCAGATATGACTAGTATTATCGAAGAGAAAATAGCTATATTTAATAGACGTATTCTCTTGCTTCAACTTGCTGGAGGAGTTTCTTTTTCTACTTTTGGTTTACCTAATGATTTTTACAGATTTATAAATGTTCAAGCTGATTACTCTAGTAACTTTGGTAACACGTATGTTGATTTAGCGAAAGGACAAAGAGTCGTTGAAATTATGAGTATAGCAAAAGCTAACGAATTACTACACTCTGGACCTTTAGTTAGACCTACTGTTAATAGACCAATTGGCTATTTACAAGGAACAGCTGGAGCTCCGGTAGAACAACCATCAGCGCTAATAGTTTATCCAGAAGTACCAAGACTAAGAGTCGATTATGTAGCAAGACCTGATCAAGTGCAATGGGGCTATGTAGTTGTCAATGAAAAAGCTATTTGGAATCCAGGTGAATCTGAAAATTTTCAATTACACGAATCAGAGCAGAAAAATTTAGTTATAAAAATATTAAAACTAGCTGGAGTTTCTATTGAAGACGCAGGCCTAGTTCAAGTAGCTACTCAAGAAGAAATAAAAAGTATAAGACAAGAAAAAGCATAATTAAATGGCATTACTAGACGGACAAACACAAAGCTCTTATTATCAAGGCAGCGAATATGGTCAATATCAATTTGTATCTCTACAAGATGTTATTGATCAATTTATGGTTATATATGTTGGTGAAGAAAAAGTTATTAATAAAGCTAGTAGAACAGACGTTGCGTTTCACGCGCAAAGAGCTTTAGCTGAATTATCATTTGATACACTTAGATCTTTTAAAAGCCAAAGTATTGTTTTACCGCCAAGTCTTGTAATGACTTTGCCGCACGATTATGTTAACTATACTAGAGTAATGTGGTGCGACGATGCTGGTATTAAAAGGCCGCTTTACGCAACAAGAGATACTCAAAATCCTTTTCAAATAAAACAAACTGCAACTGGCGCTTATGACTTTGGTGCTAATAATCCTGTAATATTTAATGGTGGCACGCTTTCTGATTATGCTGGCGCAGCAGAAGTCACTTTTAGAGAGTCGTGGCAAACTAGTAATAATAGTTTTTATGGTAACCCTAACAATGTTGGTTTTCCAGTTACTGGTCTAAGATCTTGGGCTTTCAACGTGGACAATGGTCTTGATGGTGGTACTGCTGGTATTTTTACTGAAATAGCAAATACAGCAAGTCCAGATAATCCAGGCGAAACTTTAACTTTGCAGTTTCGAGTCCATCAAAAAAATAATCTTGGTAGCACTGTAGGTGGTGCTCCAGCTATTTGGCAAAAAGTATCTAACAATACAGGCTATATAAAAGTAACAGCGGCAGCTGAAACTCAAGCTGCGGGATCGATAACTATTGCGCCGCCAGTCGTGAATAATGTAGGACAAACATACGCTACGCCTAATACTACTGTTAGAATAGGTTTAACTACTAGAGTGCCTGATTCAAACCCTGACTTAATTAATAATCCTACCTCGGCAAACACTATAGCACAAACTTACAATGCTGAAGAAGATTTATTTGATATATTCAATACTAGTGGTGAAGCAAAGTTTTTAGAGTGGACTGGTGGTGAAGCTGCAAATGAAAAAGAAATAGCTTACGATCTTTCTTCTTATGGAGATACGCCAGTATACTTGGTGGCTGTAGGTATTGTTCCTTGGGCTTCGTTTGAGTCTAGTAGTCATAGTCAGCAATTAGTGCTAGCGCCTAAGGTAATATCAATAGACGCTATAAATGGTTTTCCTGCAACAGACTTAGAGCCAGAAACGGGCTATTATAAAAGCTCAATAATGTGGGAAAAGTACAAAGCTATAACACCTGCAGAAAACAATAACGACGACTATGCTAATGATGATTATCAAAGAGTTCCTGACGAAAGATATGGTCTTGATCCTAGCAAAGCACAAACAAACGGTTCGTTTTATGTAGATGATTTATATGGCAGAATACATTTTAGCTCTAATGTTTCTGGAAAAACTGTGATATTAGATTACATAAGCGATAGTCTTGGAACTGAAGATGAGATGCAGGTCCATAAGCTAGCAGAAGACGCTATATACAAATGGATAACGTACGGCGTATTATCTTCTAAGATAAATATACCAGAGTATATAGTTCAAAGAGCTAGAAGAGAAAAAATAGCTGCTACAAGAAAAGCTAAACTTAGATTATCAAATGTTAAATTAGAAGACATTGCTCAAACACTTAGAGGAAAGTCTAAACAAATAAAGCATTAATTTATGGCAGAGTTAAAGAATAACTTTCTTCAAGGTAAAATGAATCAAGACCTTGATGAAAGAATTTTACCTAAAGGACAGTATAGAACCGCGATGAACATACAAGTTTCTTCATCTGACGAAGATAGTGTAGGTACTGCTGAAAATATTCTTCCTAATCAATCTTTCTCTAATATTGCTTCAGTTCACCCTACCTGTAGATGCGTTGGTAGTATAGCTGATCCTTTAACAAATAGTATATATTGGTTTGTTCGTTGTCAAGATAGAGATGCTATAGTTAGATATTCTCAAGACTCTGACACTTCTGAAATAATAGTTGCAGATTTAGGTAGAGCTAGAGCTAACTATGTCGGTGAGTTTAGATCAGCACCTCCTGTTCCTTTTTTAAACTTTACTGGCGAACAAATTACAGCTATTAGTATAGTAGATAATTATTTGTTTTTTACTGATGGTAATAGTGAGCCAAAAAGAATAGATTTATCTAAAGATTACACTAATTATGGGCTTGGAGAAAACGGTGTTAATTTAGGTACAAATCAATCATTTAGACATCATTCAGTATTTAGGGCTAACGGACAAGAGCATGGGTTTTTGCAAGAACGACATATTACCGTTATAAAAGAAAAACCAACTAAAGCTCCTTTAGTAAGATTTACTAGTTCAGTTAATAATCCTGAAAAAAGTATATTTGAAAAACAAATACCTAGATTTTGCATTAGATATAGATACGACGACAATCAAGTTTCAGCGTTTGGTCCTTTTTCACAACCTGTATTTAACGCAGCTTTTCTTGAAGAGCAAGATTATAATGTGAACTTTTATAGTGACACTGAATATTATAACACTGCAATGTTAAATTACATAAGCTCTATAGAGCTGTATAACTTTGTGTTACAAGATACGCCTGAAGATGTTGCTGAAATAGAATTATTGTATAAAAATGAAGATTCAACTGTAGTATACTCAATAGCAAAAATAACAAGAGACCAAGAAGAGTGGTCGCAACTTGGTAGTCTTTACACGCAGCTACAAATAGAGCAACCAGAAACTGTTGGTATTAGAGCAGATATTGCTACTGGATCTTACACTATAAACAGCGAAAATATAACGGCAGCAATAGCTGAAGATCAATTGCTCAGAGTTTATGATAATGTTCCAAGAAAAGCTAGAGCTCAAGAAATAGTTGGTAATAGAGTTGTTTATGGAAATTATACTCAGAACTATGATTTAGATCAAGCTGTAATACTCGACGCAAATTACGAGCACAACTATTACGATCCAACATTAGTTAATTATAGCAACAGATTCTTTAATCAGCCGTACAGAACTATAAAGTCTCAACGAAAATATCAAATTGGATTATTATTTGGAGACATGTATGGTAGAGAGACTCCAATATTTACTTCTAAGCAAGGCTCTGTAAATGTGGACTGGTTTTACAATGGTCAAGAAAACGATCAATTATTTGATGATAAAAATGCTACTTTATCTAATAGACTGTTAGCTAGCGTAGATCCGCAAACTATACCTTCTTGGGCTAGTTATTATAAGTTTTACGTTAAAGAAACTTCAGGTAATTACTTTAACTTATTAAACGATAGAATATATATACCTTATAGACACAGTGAGTTTGAAAACAAAGAAAATCATATATATTTAGCTTTTGCTTCAAAAGATAGATCTAAAGTTTCTGAAGAGGATTATATCATATTAAAAACTATACTAAAAAGTCCAGCTCCTTATCAAGTTGGTCAAGATAACAAATACAAAATAATAGACATTAGCAATGAAGCTCCAGAAGCAATTGCTTATAAGTTTTACGATCTTGGGTCAGTTGTAAATAACGAAAACTCTTTAACTGAAACTGGCGGTTTATTTACTCAAGGCGGTATAGGTGATACTAGTCAACGAATAGACAGAGAAACAGATACTATAATAATTAGCAAAGCTTTTTGGCAAGCCTTAGAGCAAGATGGTTCTGCCTTAACAAATTCAGAAGGCGGAGCAATTGAGTCTAGCAATAAAGTTGAAAACTTATACATGTCTTGGATTGTGGGTGATTTTCAGTCTGTAAAATACAAGATAGCTAACATAAGAATATCAGGTGATAATTATGTTATTAAATTATCAAGTAGAATTAGTCAAGCAGACGCGACTATAGCTAGCGTAGGCGGCGTTGATTCTGAAGGTGAAATGGTAATATCAGATAACATAGCTGATGGATTAATATTTAAAATACAAAGAAAAGATAGATTTTCTAACGAAAATTTTTCAGGTAGTTTCTTTGTAAAAATTGCCGCTGATGATTTAATTAATAACGAGCTTGTAAACTTAGGATCTAATGTTAGTATTCTTGATTCTATATCAGGGCAAACAAATATATACGCTTGGCTTGATCAGGCTAGTAGTCAGCACTCTTTAACACAAATATCGAATGCTGAAAATGCAGCTGATATTAATAGTGTTTATGGTGGAAGCGCTACAACTCCCGAAGACATTCACGGTGGAGACGGCATAACTAATACAGCTGCAGAGTGGGAAGTTATGTTAGCATCAAACACTGGTTTTGGTTCTGGTGATGGCAAATTTTTTATTGATGGTATGTATATGGCTGCCACTGCTAGTCCTTATAACAACGTAAATCATTATGCTTCTGACTCTGCTCAAGGATGGATAGGCTTTGACGCAATAAAATATCCTAGGCCAATGTGGAAAAAAGTTACTGATTATAGTTATACAAGCTCGTACAACTATGAAGGTGGGCAATCAACTCAGATGAAACACAGGCGTCTTAGAGACAAAAAGCAATATGCTTGGGTTTTTGGCGGGAGTTATACCGCTCCAACTGGAGAGTTTGTAGAAACTGAAACGTTTTTCGGCATGGGTGGTAATCTTACTGAGTCAGGACCAATATTACAGGCTAGAAGAGGTCATATTACAACGTCTGCAGGTAGTTTTAACACAAGCGCTTTAGAAAACGCAGGCTATACAGACGGTGATTACACTAATTCATATGTAAACGGTGTTGACCCTATAATTGAAGCTGGATCAGATCATACTGGCGAGCCTTCGGAAGGTCAAGGCTATAAAAGGTGGGTCAATAGTAAATATAGTTTTCCAAGAAATCCAGATGATACATATGAAGAAGGTGGGTTTTATATGCACTTATCTTTCTTAGGTCCTGGTGTTGATTTATTTACTGAGGCAGCTGAATATCCTACTAAAATAAATTTGATAGGACCTGACTCTTTAGGAAAACACTTGCAAGGAATATTTGGTGGCGGAGCGTTTACAAAACAAGATGGTAGTGTATTTAATAGTAACAGCTTAGAAAACGTTATAGAGCTGCAAGGGGCATACTTTAACGACAGCTACGACTCTGGCTATGTTGGTGGTTGGGGTGTACGAAGAGAGCCTGTGGCTTGGAGTGCTTATCCTGCACCTCAAAACATGAGCTCTGCACCAGGCGAAGTTCAGTTAATAGGTTTTAATTCTAGTTATACAGAAGCTAATAATAAGCAGTTTGATCCAACGTATGGAGCTGAAAATCCAATAGGTGTTCAAGATATTTTAGATAAAATTCAAGTTAATGGTAGGTTTAGATTTTCTGAAGATAGTGATAATGAAGTATACACTATACTAGGCGTTGAAAAAAAGCATGTGTATAATCACACACCTTGGAGGAAAAGAATGGAGTGGGATGGTGATAATTGGGTAGCTGGAGGTGATAGCGTTGAAGAAGCAATTATCGCTTGGGCTGACGCTCATTGCGTGGCAGATCACACTACAGAAAATCTTGGTAACGCAGTTATAAATAGAGACTATGTTTCTACACAACCAAACGTTGGAACAGGCTATAATGATGAGTTTCAAGATGTTTTAGATAAACTGACTGCTTTTGGCTCTAGATCTAACAGAAGAGTTGTTTATGTGCTTAAGTTAGACAAAGATCCTAGAGGATCAAGCTTTAATCCTATAGCTCAAGCTAGTACTGGCTCAATAGAAGTTGATAATAACGCTAGTTTTATAGAGTTTATTGAGCCTGCTTCAAAATCTTATACTAGTGAGGTAACTACAAATAAAGCTATATTTGAGACTGAGCCTCAAGACTCTGCTGATATAGATATTTATTACGAAGCTAGTGACGCTATACCAGTTAGCTTAGGTTCAGATTTAATTCACAATTATTTACCCGTAGGCTCTAAAGTTGAAATCATAGACTTTGATGATGCTTTAAATGACTCTGGAGATAAAGTTTTAAGGACTGTTTTTCCAATTTTCAATCAAGAAACCAACGTATTTGAAGCTCAAATACAAGTACGTGGATTTAATGAACAAGTTATAGGTTTTAATGAAAACAGTGCGAGTACTGGTGAAGCATTAGACTATACTGGCGTTAGGCTAAGAGTCGTAAAACCAGATGGGTCTTACAGTGATTTTACAATAAGTAGTACACTAGGTGCTGTTAATAATTTTATATCTACTTTTAATATAGTATTAGATCACTCTTTGTTTCAAGGACTAAATTTTTATAACGCATTTAGCTTTGGAAGTGGTGTTGAGTCTGATACTGTAAGAGATGATTTTAACGGTAACAGAATTACAACTGGCGCTAGAGCTTCTACTACTTTAGACGAGCCTTACGCTGAAGAAACAAGAGAAAATGGTTTAATATTTTCTGGCATATATAATTCTAACGGTAGAATTAACAATTTAAATCAGTTTATACAAGCTCAAAAGATAACTAAAGACTTAAACCCAACGTACGGTAGTATACAAAAGCTTTTTCAAAGACAAACAGATTTAGTTGTATTTTGCGAAGACAGGGTAGTTAAAGTTTTAGCCAACAAAGACGCTATATTCAACGCTGACGGTAATCCTCAGCTTGTTGCTAACGAAAATGTTCTTGGTCAAGTTAGACCGTTTGTTGGTGATTATGGTATAGCGACTAATCCTGAATCTTTCGCGTCTGAATCTTACAGAGCTTACTTTACAGACAGGCAAAAGCAAAAAGTATTAAGATTATCTATGGACGGTCTTACGCCAATATCTGACGCTGGTATGAAAGACTGGTTTAGAGATAACTTACAATTTACAAACATACTGTGTTTAGGCACTTATGATGAGAATAAAAAAGAATATAATTTAACTCTAAGAAACGCAATAAACGCAAACGTTATTCAAAATGCTTTCTTTGAAGAAGCTTTGCCTTTAATAGAAACTTTTACTGGAGAAGAACTAGTACAAAATCCTAATTTTAATGGAGGCGAAGATTTTACTACAGTTGATTTTGTTGGTGATATTTTTGAAACAGAGCAAGATCTTATAGGAGGCTTTAACTCTGATCTTGACACTACTGTTACAGTAAATTATTGGCCAGAACTAACTATAGGAAGTATTTTTGAAGGAGTTGACATACCACCGCAAGAAGGTCAAGACAGTGTCTTTGCATTTAACACAGGCTCTTGGACAAACGGATGGTCGAATAATTATTTTGATGGACCAGATCCCAGCCTGTTAACAAACCAATTTGGCGGCACGATGAACTTTACTGGTATTAATCAAAATCCTTTTGTATCTAACAATGACAATGGGCCGGGTACAGGCGGCTATACTTCTGCAATGTTTCCTCGATGTACTGCTTATGGAACTGGTATAACCGCTAGTACTATTGATCTTACGCAAGCTTATCACTTTACTTATGAAGATGAAACTAGCGCCAACGGGGTATCTTCGGCGCCTTTTAATATAGGCTCACCAGAACATCCCGTGCAGCATGTAGGATTAGTATTTAGCATACCAAGTGGGGAAGTAACCGCCAATAATGTTGCTACATATATTCTTCCATATACAAGACTGTCTTATAGCAGTTGGTCGCGCGGTTTGCCTTACAGTGTTGGTAATTGGATTAATAATCCCGCGAATATAAATGACGTAGACTATAGCTCGGCAGATAATATGACCATGTTTAATGGTGAAGAAATTAAAATTACGTTTAAAGTTAAAGCTGATTACCAAGGAAACGTTCCTTGCCGTTTTAGATTACAATTAATCGATGGCAACGCAGGCAATGTAATTCCTAATGAGTATGTTCAAGTACAAGCTGTTGAGGAAGGAACTAATGGCACGGATGCCGCTGATGCTTTGCCTTATGGATCTATTAGATCAATTCAACATTACGGCGGCGAAGAGTTAAACTATGGAAGTGATTCTTTTGATTTTACCAGTTCTGCCGTTGGCGATAGAAAAGGTTTTCAAACTAGCACAACGATTGATTTTGAAAAAATTGGAGCCGGAGAAAACTTAGATTTTGATGATTTAGGTGATGATGGTTGGTTTACGTTTTCTGCTTGGTTTAAATTTCAAAACGGTTACGAAGAAAGTATTGTTGTTAATGATTTAAAAGCAAGGCTTTACTACATGCACAATAGTGATGGTATTGAGTCGACTTCATCAACTGAATATTCTCAAGTTGTTATAGATTATTTTATTATTAAAAAGTATTATAGACTTGAAGAGCCGCAAATTACTCAAGTTGGAGCAGAAATTAATATTCCACCAGTGCCAGAAGAAAATATACCGGCTTGGACAGAAGTTATATACAATGGTTTTGACGATTGGAATACTAACACTTGGCAAGGTAATGTAGTAGCGTCAAATGCAGCCGGCGTTAATTTTGGCCCACAAGTTTTAGGTGGTGTTCAATCAGTAATATTGCCAAATGGCACAACGTATTCTTACAATGCTCCAACAAGTAGTGGAAATCAATTTACGCCAGATCCATTAAATCCTCCTATAGGAAACGCAGTTATTTCGACTACACATCCACAAACAGGATTACCTTATACTACTGTAACTTACGATCTGCAAGGTAGCAACTCTGGAGTATTGTTTAGTCCTACGCCAGGTTCGCCTGCTAGTATAACTCAATTTCTAGATGATGCAGAATACGATAGAACAATAAAAAAAGGTAATTGGTATTTAGTTGAAGCAGTAGTTGATCCTACAAATCCAATAAACTCGTGGTATTACGATGCTAATCCAGCTTTAATGCTTAGAACTCAAGCTATAGTTGGCGATGTTGACACTAACATGGCTCAAATTAATCAAGCTTTAGGTATTAGTCATGAGGATATTAATAATCCTAACTTTGAAAATTATCCTTTATATCATTTTGGGCAAATATGGCTTCAATCATTTGGTGCAGACTCCAACGCTCCTAAAAGAATGGAGCTCATGCCTACAACAAGAAGCTGGTATGGCGAAGAAGTTCCAATACTGATGGCTATATTTCAAGCGGGTGAAGATTCTAATGAGTTTACTCTGCAGTGCGTAAAAGCTACAGCTGCAAGCGACGAGCAGTTATTGCTAGATAGTATAAAAATATATGATATTACACAGACAGCGTCAATGTTAGAGCCAACCTCCTGGGATATACAGCCTGCCGGTTATCAACAACCTCATGCTCTTCCTCAGTTAGTATCTGAATTTTTTCCGGACGCAAACGCGGAAGTGTATTACAAAGGCGGACAAGTAAATTGGAATTCTACTGGAGATGGTTCGTTTTATTATTTAACTCAAGGCTCTAGTGATAATGCTATAAATGAATTTGAAGTTAGTCAAGCTGGCTACGTAATGACTTTTGAAATAACAAGTCACATTGATTTTCCAGGCGAAGATCCACAAGGTCGATTAATAGCGCAAGTTAGAAACTTTGTAGGTGATCAAAACTTTGGTTTTATTGCAATTATTGATAATCCAGTAGTTGGAATATATACTATTGAGTTCAACTACGATGGATCTACTCCAACTGTAATTTCTCAGCCAGAAGGCTCAGAAGTAACAATTAATAATCCACCGACTACTACTAGCTCTGCTTTTGGTTTCGTAGCCTCTCCTTCACAAGGTTTTTTTGGTGGACTTAAGAATATATCAGTTTATGATCAAACAACTTTATTCAGTGGTGGAGCTTTAGGTAGTTGGAGCTTTTTAGAAGGCGTACAGTGGAATGAAAGTGAAGAAAATATACAATTTACAGACGCTGAAGGAATAAACAATACTTTAGGAATTATTGCCGCTATGCAGAACATAGGTGAACTAGCAACTGACAGCGCTTATGGTTTGGAATTTACTGTTGTAAATCCATTTAATATTCCTTTAAATTACTATTATTTTAATCCTCAAGGTCAAGGGTTTTTTGGTACAGTAAGCGCTAGCACAGACGTTAACGTGCAGCACGTTGTTGGCGAACAATCTTTATTGCCAGATTATCAAGGATCTTTAGTTAATGCTTTAGTATTTTATATAGACGACAACGAAGAGCTACTAGAAATAACTACACAAAATCAAGATGGTGAAGATCAAACAGAAATTGTAGAAGCTTTTTTAACTATAGATAATGTATACTTAAATCAATTACCTGCAATTGGATTTAATCCTTCAACTATTTCGTACAGCGAAGATGTAAAAGGTTGGGTTAGCTTTAAGTCATTTATACCAGAAAGCGGTTTGAGCTTAGGGTCTAACTATTACACTTTTAATTTAGCAGGTCTTTATAGGCATCATATTGAAACTATAGCTGGCTATAATCAATTTTATGGTAGGCCTAGAGTTAACTCTGAAATAACGTTCATATTTAACGATGCTACTTCTATTTCAAAAGAATTTCAAACTGTTGCTTACGAAGGTAGTAGAGCAAGAAGACAAAGGTTTTCTACTAGAGACGGGCTAACAGAAACAATAACACCTGATAATTTGTTTTTAAGCGCTAACGGTGGATTTTCGCCAGGCTGGTTTGTTTCAAATATTCAAACTGATTTACAAAGAGGATCAATACCAAATTTTATTAAAAAAGAAGGTAAATACCACAACTATATAACTGGAGCCAACGTTGACTTTAGGAATTCAGACGATATTGGCAGACTAAACGTGCAAGGACTAGGATTTGCTACGACAGTAGTTGTAACTTAAAATAACATATAATTAATGGCAAATATATCTAACATATCTATACAAACTAACGATATTCCAGCTGCTGGTCAGTTGAGAAAAGCACGTATTGACGGTGAAATTGGAGCTAGCGGTATTTTGCAAATTATTAGTAGTAATAATCAGTTTTACAATTTTACAACTAGAACTTTTACTAGCGAATATACTTCAAATAACGCTTTTAGCTTTACGCTAACGGCTACTAAATATGATATTAATATATTATTTCCTGCAGCTACGGGTGTAAATTATTTTTTAATAGTAACACCTAAAGCTGGAAATACTTTTGCAAACAGACAAACAGCTAGTATAATACAAATTGGATCAATAGCTAATACAACGTTAACTGTTGCTGCTAGTACAGCTTCTTCAGCTAAATATTCTTCAGATCCTGCTTTTTCAAATGTAACTCTTGTAGGAACTTCTTATGCTAATATTAATTCAACGCTTTCTGTAAGTAAAACTATTACTAATGCAACTACAGACGCTAATAGTAACGGTTTGTTTTTAACTAAAAAAGGTTTAAATCCACTAGATTTTTTTAGTGTAAAAACTGAAAATGTAAGCAGTAATCCTGCTGGTGATGCTACATCAAGCTTAACTGTTGTTGTTGCTGATCTTTCTAACTTAGTAGAAGGTATGACTTTGTTTTATCACAAAGGCACAACAGCTCCAACAGCTGGAACAGTTATAAAGTCTATAAATAAAGCTACTAAAACTTTAACTTTTAATAATGCTGTAGCGTTTGAAAATGGAGAGACAATGACTTTTAGAGCTATAGGTTTAAATTTAGTAAACAAGTCTCTTAATAGTAATATTATTTTAAAGAAACAGGTTGAGCCAAATATTCGTACTTTAGTTAAAGAAATATCAACGACAGTTAGAACAGCGCCCTCTAATTCTACTACTATTAACGTAGGCGCAACACAAGGAATACCAGGTGGTAGTACAGCTGAGTTTTTTGGTTTTAAAGTAAATAACTCTAGCACAAATAATGTCAATGCTGTTACTCCAGATCCAGATGGCACTGATACTGATGGTGTAATTACTTGCGATGTAAATCAAACTTTAACTGTTGGTACTAAATTAATTTTCACACCTGTAAATAAAAAACATATTTTAACGACTAGCGCTAGCGTTAATTTTGATCTTATTGTAACAAAGCTTCCACCTGCTGATGCTACAATATTTTTAAACTTAGATAACTTTGTAACGCCTGGCGCTGCATCATAAAAATTTAAACATGGCAGTAACAATAACCGTACCTATGGAAAATGTATCTCTTCAAGTTGGAGACACAGCCTTTTTTGTACCTATCAACGAAGACTTTTTAAACAGCGGCGTTGGTGTTGCTGGATTTGATGGAGCGACACCTCCTGCGACAATAGGTGTTATAACACAAATAAACGCTAACTCTATAGTTGTGCAAGAAGAAATAAACGTTCCTGGTGAAGGTGATTTTATTTTATTTGTAAAAAATGCTAACGTCAATGCCTCAGGAATAAAAGGTACGTTTGCAGAAGTAACGATGGAGTTAGATACTCCTCTTAGAGGCGAGTTGTTCTCTGTAGGTGTAGAAGTAAAAGAAAGTAGTAAATAACAAGTCAAAAATGTAACTATTAATACATAAATTTAATAATATGGCAATAGTAGGTTTAAAAAAAATAAGTCCGTTAAAATTTATAGATCCTGTAACGGCAATAAGCTTAGGCACTTCTATAGCGGGACTGTTCGGAGCGGGTAAAGCTAGAAAAGACGCTAGAAGAAGAGACGCTGAAGCAAGAAGAAGATTAGCAGAAGCTAAAGAAGCTTATAACGCTATTGAGTTTACAAATCCTTATGAAGGCATAACAAATCCATACGAAGGTGTAACTAGTCAGTTTACAGGTATGGAAAACGTATATGAAGAGCCACAAGTTGACACTAGGGCTGCAGACTTTATGCGTGAACAATCACAGCAACAACAGGCAAATATAATGCAAAACTTAAAAGGTACAGCAGGTGCTAGTGGTGTAGCTGGCTTAGCGCAATCATTAGCTAACATCGGCACGCAGCAGGCTAGACAAGCTTCTATGGATATTGCTAGGCAAGAGCGTCAAAGCGAAATGGCTAGACGAGGTGAAGCTAGTAGAATAGACTCACTGCAAAGACAAGACGCACAAAGAATAGATATGCTACAGCGTCAAGGCGCTTATCAAGCGGATATGCTTCAAAGAAAAGGTGACATGTACGTTCAGCAGCAAGAACAAAACAGAATAGCTAGTTTATATGGTTTAGCCGCTGATAGACAAACAGCAACTAGTCAAGCGTTAAACACAGCGCAAACAGGATTTAGCGACGCGCTTGGTGGTCTTTTTGGAGATGTAGCTGGCGGAGTAGCTAGTGGAGGTATTGATGCTAAAGGACTTTTTAATAGATTAGTATTTGGAAAATCAGAATCAGGCGATCCAATTTAAACAATAACTATGGCAGAAGAAAAAGATTTTATGGAAAGCCAAGATTTTCTTGGAGACTTATTTGAAAATGTAGGTAAATCTACTGGTAAAAATTTATTTGAAAAATTATCTACCAACGCTAGGCAAGATGCGATACAGCCTTTAGTTAAATCACTACAAGTACAGGCGTTTACAAAGCCACTTAGAGATCTAGCTAATAAAGCAAAAAAAGCTCAAAGAGCTGGTATGGCTGCCTATATTGCGGCTAATCCAGAGATAGATGAATCATTATTGTTTGACGGCACCGGCGACATTATAAGCGGTGTCATGCAAGAAAACAATTTAAGATTTAGAGAAATAAACAGACAATTGTCGTTTATGGATGTTACTAATCCTAGGTATCAAGAGCTTGCTAATGAACTAAATAAAATAAATAAAACTAGTGCTCAGCTTAGAGAAGATAACACAAAGCTGTTGAACATTAGAAACATAATGACAGATGACAATAGAGTTGAAGAGTTGACAGATGGTATGACCCAAGGGCAGCAAGATATGTACAACGATATTTTAACTGGCAATACTGAAAACTTTGTTAATATAAACGGTAAGTTGCACTGGCAAAATCCTAACGACGCAGATGAAGATCCTATAGCTATATCAAGCATAGACGCCGGCGGCCCTATGTACACTAACTCTCTTGTAGTTCAAGAGCATGTTAAACTTTATAGCCAAGTAATTAATGCTACATATGTAGATGATGTTGTGTTGCAAAATAAAATAAAAAACATTTGGGGCATGGATGGTGTTGGTGACGCAGGCTTAAAGTCGTTTATATTTGATAGTGTAGACAACGATGAGCTTACGAGTTTTAACACTAGCGAATGGTTTGATTCTTGGTTTGAAGAGAATAACATAGTAGGTGAAGAAGCTCAAGAAGCAGAAAGAGAAAGAATAAGAAGGCAAGGCGTTACAGCAGACGGAGCTACAGGTACCGTTAAACAGCACTTCTCTGCTTGGTATCATAAGAAGTTAAAAGAAAGTCTTGGCACTCAGTACGACGCATTAAATACTGAAAGTGAAGAAGGCGGTAGCGGCACGGGCGGTGGCACTACAGAAGAAAAAATAGTTCCTAAGAAAAAACCTACACCTCTACCAACTGGTGATCTTGATAAAAAATTACTGCCAAAGCTAAACGATGATGCGGTATATGAAGACCAAACTGGTACTGGAGACCAATTTGGTATAGCTAAAAGTCCGTTTGCCGGTATAACACAATTTGGTTGGAATGTTACTACAGATCCTAAAGGTAGAGAGATGAGTTCTAATGACCATTTATTTGAGTTTGGTGATGATGATTATGTTATAAACACTTTAAATAGAGAATATAGTAAGTATGGCTTTGAGTTTACAGAAGCTGGAAGTGATGAGCTACGAGTTAGATATAAAGGTGAAGATTTAGGTACTTTTGAGTTTGATAAACTAGCTAGCGATAAGCCAGAGGCAAAAAGACTTCAGTTAGCTATGCATATAGCGGCAGGCATACCAACTGGAGAAGAGAAAGAAGATTTACCCTTAAACGTTAATACTACACAGCAAAATACGCCGGTAGACACGCAAGTAAATACACAGACGGACGCGCCTGTACTAAACACTCAAGAAGAAGTGCAAGAAACTACTGGAACTTTGCTTTCTCAAAACCTCAACGATCAACAACAGCAAATAGTAAAAACTATTAGTATAGATGGTACTACTGGCGCTAATAGAGCTGATATATTAGTTAACGGCAATAAAGTACAAGCTAAAGTTATGGGTGGCGCTGTTAAGGTTATAGGTGTAAGAGCTGAAGGAAATAGAATAGTTGCAGATGCTAAACCGATGATAGGCTCTCAACAAAGCCAAGATATTGGAGAGTTTAAGCTAAACTCAGACGGAACTGCCAGCTTCACGCCTAATGAAGATGTATACAAGCAGTTAAAAGGTGAAGAAAAAGCATTGTTTGATACTATGGTTTTAGCTATGAAAACAGATCCAGAGTACGTTAAGCAAGTTCTTGGCGCAGTGCAAGGAACTACTAGATTTGACTCTAAAAATTATTAATATGCCTAAAAATAGGCGACTATAATATTCTATGAATAATCTACAAAAACTATATCAAACTATACTTGACGCTCGCTTGATCAACGACTCTTACGATGATTTTAGCAACGCTATGCTTGATGAAGATTATCAAAAAAAAGTTTTTGAAGCTATAACTAAACAAGGGCTTTTTAACCAAGACTTTAACACTTTTAAATCAGCATACGCATCGCAAGCTGGTGTAGGCGCATTAAGGCAATTACAGCCTGGTGATGCTGGTTTCAAAGAACCTGTTACAACAATTAAGGAAAAGTTAGCTCTTGGTGCCTACAGTATGGTAAGTGCGTTTAACGGTATAGGTGACTTCGCTAACGCTTTGAGTACTAACGTAGAAGTGTTTTTTAAAGAGTTAGTTGGTGATGAATTAACGCTTGAAGAAAAAAAAGGTATATTTATACGAGGCAAAATACCTAACATTCAAAGCGAAATTATTGAAATGCAACTAATGAATTATATTGGTCGAGAAGGCGGCACAATATCTAACGCTATAAAAGAAGGTAAATATGGCGACGCGGCAGATAAAACCGTAGATGGCATGATAGAAGCTATACCATCTTTGATAGCTGCTAGACTTGGTCCTTGGGGCATGGTAGCGCTAGGCGTTAGCACTGCAGGTAATAAATTTGAACAAGAGTTGTTCAACTCAGAAGAAGACGCCAACGTAGGTAATTTACTATTAAACGCGGCAGGTAGTGGTACTATTGAAGCGGGCTTTGAGATAGTTACAAGAAATTTGTTAAAAAGAGCTAATTTAATTAGCGATCAAGTAAGTACTAAAGCTGCAAAAGAGTTTTTAAAAGAAGGTATATTATCGTTTGGTAAAAAAGTTATAGGTAGTTTTTTAGCAGAAGGCTTTTCAGAGTCAGCAACTACATTAGTGAGTAATTATTTTGACGCATACACTCTTAATAAGCAAAGAAAAGAAGGTAAAGCTGGCCAATTAACAGATGACTTAATTAGCTTAGATTTAGAAAGCCAGTTTGTGCAAGAACTTGGCGACAGCTTTATAATTGGTAGTGCAGTTGGTACAAGTATTGAAGTTGCTGGAGGACTAAACAAGCTTAATCCTAAAGCTAAAGAAAGAGCGTATAACACCTTGATGGATGCTAATGATCAAGCTGCTTTAAATGAAATAGCAAAAGAAGCAGACGTTCTTCAAAAAGCTTACAAAGAAACTAAAGATAAGAAGTCAAAAAAAGTTATAGAAGAAAAAATGCTTGACTTAGTTGCTAGAGCTAATAGAATAAAAGGCAACAACAAGCTTACTATAGACGCTATGACTGACGAAGCGCTAGACGAATATGTGCAAGACATAGAATCTCAAATTGAATTAAAAAGATCGTACCGATCTGCAAAGTCTGAAGAAGAAAGGAAAATATTAAAAGATAAATTTAACTCTATAAACAATCGTATTGAATCAATACGTGAGTCAGCAAGAAACGAAGTTTTAGAAGAGTTTTCAAACAATGTTAAAGCTTACGCGGATGACACAGGCTCTCAATACGAAAGATTTAGCGACACTAAAGAGTTTCAAAAAAGATATGAAGAGTTAGGTGGTGATCCAAGTCTTGACGTTACAGATCGTGACGGCGTTTTTGTAGGTGGAGTCATGCTTCAAAACGACGTTGTAGCTAAAGAAACTGGAGCTATTTCAGTTGCTAGTCATGAGTTTATACATAGAGTTTTTGGTAAAAAGTTTGATAATTTAACTGATAAACAAAAAACAAATTTAACTAAAAGCTTTTATAATATACTTACAGACTCTCAAAAAGCTGCTATTAAAAAAAGGTTTGTAGAAAATAATGAAGACATAAACGGAGAGCCTGATTTTTTATCAGAAGAAATGTTTACGTATTTTGACGATGCTATAAATAAAAAAGAAATATCTTTTGACGAAAGCTTTGGTAATAGAATATTAAACTTTAGCGAAGAAGTATTAAGACTTGTTGGAAAAAGAGGTGAGTTTGAAAACGGCAGGCAAGCTTACAACTTTATGAAAAATTATAATAAAACCATAAAGAAAGGTAAGCGTAGTAAAAGAGTAACTGAATTTGCAGCAAAAGATAAAATACAAGTAGGTGAAACTACACAAACAAAGGCTTCGTTAACTAAAATATCTGACAGAGCTAAACAAATATCAGGCGAAGTTGACGCTATTGGTAAAAAAGCTAAAAATAAAGCAGAGTATGACGCTGGGGTAAACATTGAGGCTTATAATTACTTAATTGATGGTGATGGATTAACTGGCTTAATAAAAGCTAGATTAGCTAAACAAGGTATAAATACAGAAGGTCCAGACGCTAATGTTAACGGCGTACCTATAGCAAACTATATTGAAGATGTTAAAGCTAAGCTAATACCAGACGTTCTAGGATTTAATCCTGAAGCAGAGACTACTGAGCAAGGCAAGTTTGGATTATCTGGTTATATTAATCAACGTCTTAACTATAGAATGGGTGATGTTTCAAAAGCCGCTAAAAAAGCACCTACAGGTAGATCGTTAGATGCGCCAATAGATGATTCTGGTAGAACTGCAGCCGAGCTTGTTGAAGGTGAAGTTGATCCTACGCTAGCTAGACTTGAGGAAGAAAACTTAGGCTTTTTATACGTTAATTCTCAAAACAGATCACAAGAAACAGAGCAAGATAAAAACGAATTAAAGTCAAGATACAGGCACAAACTAAAGAACAACGATGGTTCTAAGCTAATAGGTGAAGTGCAAGTAGAAAGTGTCAGAGAAGGCGTTAGAACAACTCTACGAAGGCTTAAAGCTGATATAACATCTGATAAGTTTTTACTTAACTTTGAAAACATGGTAAAAAAGACCATGAAGAACATTGTTCAAGGTGCTATTGGAACTAAAGCTACATATAGACAGTTTGTTTTAAACAACTTTGAAGATATTATAGATTTTTCTACAGTGCAAGATTTAGTAGCTATGGAGCGTCTTGTTGGTAAAGGTAAATTGAAAGATGGTAAAAAAATATTTACTGTACCTATTAGAAGACTTACAACACAAGAAGATATACAAAAAGCTATTGATCAAGGTAAGTTGCCACCAGACGCTATTAATAAATCTGCCGAAGGTGTGTTTTTATCTGAAAAGCGTATGCCCACAAAAGAAGAGCTTGAAGCATTTTTCTTTGGCACTAACATGCAAGAAGTATTAGGTTATGAGCTTGGTGCTTCTACTTTAGGTACTAGAAAAGACGGTTTATCTCGTATGATAGTTACTGAGTTATCGCAAGATGCTATGATGGAAACTATGCAAGAGCCTGATATTATGGAAGAGCTA
>Ga0209232_1000399_pt1 | contig 26569 bp, 38 predicted proteins | sample ETNvirenome_2_60_FD_184066 | JGI IMG/M metagenome (GOLD analysis project Ga0209232, IMG submission 184066) | Marine viral communities from the Pacific Ocean - ETNP_2_60 (SPAdes) (version 2) | ecosystem: Environmental > Aquatic > Marine > Oceanic | place: Pacific Ocean | collected 2013-06-22
CCGAAAGTTTGATATATATAACCTTGTAATAATCTAATAAGTAACGATGAACACAATCGAAAAAATCCGAGAGGTATTAGGACTTCCAAAGCAGAAGTTTTATGCCGAAGCACGCCTTGAAGATGGGCGTGTAGTCGTTACCGAAGCTGAGTCAATGGACGTAGGCGTAGAAGTTAGAATCCTTGACGACAGCGGCGAGGCATCACTTCTTGACGCCGGCACGTACACACTTGAGGACGGTACGAAAATTGTTGTTAGCGACGATTCGCGCCTTGCACAGCTTGGCGACGATGAGGCCGTTGACGTTGACGTTGAACTTGAAGACGCCGAAGAAGTCGAGGAAAAACTCGAAGACGAGGAAGAAGAAGTAAAGGTGGACATGAACTACGACAAAGTTCGCGACGCTTTAGACCAAGGCTTCCCCGATTTAGGCCAAGACACTATTGACGCTATCGCGACACTTGTTGCAACAATCTACTCAAACGACGAAGAAGTTGAGGTTGAAGTTGAAGCGACTCACACTCCCGACCACGACGAGTACGCAAAAGTTCTTGAAGAGGCTTTCTCTAAAATCGACTCAAGATTAAAAGTATTAGAAGACGCACCTGCGTCAGAGGGCGTAAAGCACTCACCTAACAAGTTTTCGGCTACGCACAAGTCGAAGGAACTAAATAAATTAAATAGTGTAGAACGTGCGCTACATATCATTAACTCTAACAAATAATAAAATGAGTAATTTGAAGAAATACGATTTCGATATTACCGTTACTGGCGGAACTTATGCCGGCGAGTTAGCTTTACCGTATGTAACGGCGGCTCTACTTGGTGCGGAAACTATCGCAAAAGGCCGTTGTCGTCTAATCGAAGGCGTACAATACAAGGCTGTAATTAACAACCTTACAACTGCGGACACTATCCAAGCGGCTACTTGTGCTTTCGCTGACGGAAATGACCTTACACTTACAGAGCAAGTGGTTGAACTTAGCGACCTTGCAGTTATGGAAGTTATCTGTCGTGGCACGTTATTCCCAACTTGGGTTGCGGCACAAGGTTCAATGAACCGCGATGGAGATTTACCTGTTGCGTTTACAGACTTCCTCATGGCATCTGTTGCTGACAGAACAGGAACAAACCTTGAATCTTTAATGTGGTCAGGTGCGGCTCCTTTCGGAGTTGGTCTTCTTTCTACTGACGGAGTAATTGACGACGACGCTACTGGTATTGGCGGATCAGCAATGAAGGGCTTCGCAGAAGCTGATACAGGTGCATTAGGTGCTTGGACAAAAGCTAACATCCTTGGCGTTCTTGATTTAGTATTCGATGCGGCTCAAGCTACACCGGGTATTCTATTAAAGCCGGGTGCAGGATTCTACGTTTCTTACGAAGCTTACGCTTTCTTCTTACAAGCTATCGCGGCACAAAGCACAAACCAAGGATACAATCAAGAACTTGGCGGAGCGACGTATCTTGGATACCCTGTTTACCCAACAGGCGGAATACCTAACACGACTGACGTTTGTGTGTTCACTTACCCTGACAACATCGTTGTAGGAACTAACAACTACACTCCGGACATTTCGGCTCAGTTAATTCCGGCTTACGCTTACGACGGATCGGACAACGTAAAAGTTGCGATGCGTTTCGGCGTTGGTGTTCAGACAGCAGTACCGGGCGACGGCGTTGTAGGATTTAACTTTTCATAACCACTAAATAAAATAACATGGCTTGCAATATTACAGCAGCGAGGGGCATTGATTGCCGCGACGCAATTGGAGGGTTAAAGGCCATCTATTTTTGTAGTTCTTATTGTTCGGATATACTTAAAGAAGCAACGGTAACAGGAAACTCTTACACTATCACAACAGCGGGTTTCGCTAACTGGGATATTGTAGCTGGCGGTGCGGTTACTGTATTTAAGTACAACTTGGTTTCTGACTTGTCTAACTTTACAACTGCTATTGAAGCGGATAAAGCGACTGGTTCGGTTATGTACAACCAATCTCTGAACGTAGTTCTTCATAAAGTGGTGGCGGCTGACTTATTTCAGCTTGGATTAATCGCAAAGAATCGCGCTCAAATCTTCGTACAAGATAGCAACGACAACGTGTTCCTTATGGGAATTACTGACGGTTGTTACTTAACGGGAGGCGACACGATTGCAACGGGTACAAATCGTTCAGACATGAGTGGTTTAACTTTGAACTTCACAGCGAAGGAACAAGATCCGTTGTATATACTACCGCAATCGGCTGGAGTAGCTACGGCAAAATATCCGTTCGACGGGTTGACTGACGAAGCAGACCTAACAATCACAGCGGTATAAACCGTTGACCAGATAGATGAAAAGGGAGGGTGGCAATGCGCCGTCCTCCTTTTTTAATTAAACAAACATCGCGTCTTTATATATTGAATTGAAATGCAACAAATACGCAACGCTAACAACACAACAAACACTGACGTAGTAAACAAATTCTACGTAACCGCTAACCAAACGCAAAGTATTGCACAAGCGTCTGTTAAGTATTTAGTTGAGTTAACGTCGCAAGGTTCGCAAAATTCTTTGTACTTTATACCGACTTCGGTTGACACAACCAAAACACCGAGGTTCATAGCGTTGACATTTACAGTAATTGACAAAGACGAAACGGCATCACCAACAACGGGACGCATAAAGTTTTATGACGCTACCGGAAAACTTGACACTTATCCGATGGGTTTTTATCATTACAAGATATATGAGCAGACGAGTAGTTCTAACCTCGATCCGGCTAACGCAACGGAATTAGAAGAAGGCATTGCGTATGTAAGAGATTATGACGGCAATATGGAAGAGATAACGCCGGACTTCAAAGAATACAACCCTACGGTTAATCAATACGTTTACCCATGATGAACAAACACGACCTAAGTGTTATAAGCTACACCGATTCAGAGATTCCGGTGTTTGATGAAAAGCAAGGACAGAAGTACGTTAACTACGGACACGACGACTTGTACGGCGAATACTTACGCGACTTATTTTTAGCAAGTTCAACAAACGGCGCAATCATTAACGGCGTTGCAGATATGATTTACGGCGGAGGGTTAGACGCAACGGATCGTGAAGAGAACGACGGGAAGCGTGAGCAATGGTTGAGGCTTCAAGACTTACTACGCAAAAGCGACTCACACCTTGTTCAAATGGTGTGCTTCGATATTAAGCTTTACGGCATGGCGTACTTGAATGTTATTTGGAACAAATCGCGTACTCGAATTGCTTGCATTAAGCACCTACCGGTTCACACTATGCGAAGCGGAGTAGCTGACGGCGACGGTAAGGTGTTCGAATACTATTACAAACCGGACTGGCGCAACAAAAGACACAAAGAAAAGACGATCCCAGCCTTTGATTTAGAGAACAGAACATCGGCGTCAACGTGCTTCCAAATAAAAAGGTACACGCCTTCTTATCATTACTACGCATTACCTGACTACGCGGGAGCTACTAACTACATCGAATTAGACCGCGAGGTATCGGAGTTTCATTTGAACAATATCAGACGCGGCTTTTTCCCGTCTATGCTTTTATCGTTTAAGAACGGCGTACCGACACAAGAAGAGCGTCGACAAATAGAGCAGAAGGTTATTCAAAAGTTCACAGGCGCAGACAACGCGGGACGTATTCTTATTACGTTTAACGATGGCGACGAAACCGCACCTGAGTTCACACCTATAAACACAAACGGCGCGGACGGAATGTACGAGTATCTGTCTAAGCTTGTCAGCGAAAAGATACTAACCGGACATAGGGTAACGAGTCCGCTTCTATTTGGTGTGCGTTCCGAAGGTGGAGGCTTTGGAAATAACGCCGACGAGTTGCGCGACTCTTATTCTTTATTTAACAACACGGTAGTAGCCCCACTACAAGACATCGTTTTGGAATCGTTGGGCTTGTTGTTTGGCATCAACGATATAGAGTTAGACTTGTTCTTTATAACGGCAAAGCCGGCTGACTTCTTAGACCTTGACGTTATCAATACACTTGACGAAGGGGAGCAACAAAAGGAAGGTGTTACAAAGGAAGAAGTCGAAGTAAAAGTCGACGAGTTTAGCAGTAAAAAAAAAGACCTGTTTGCGGAGAGCATTAGCGACTATCCGCAAGGCGTAAGGAGCAACGCGCAGAAGGTGTTGGACTTTGTAGAAAAGAACGGTTGGGGATCTTGCGGAACGGCTGTGGGGAAGCGTCGTGCAAACCAATTAGCCAAAGGCGAACCAATAAGTATCGAAACGGTTCAACGTATGGCGAACTACCTAACGCGCCACGCTAAAGACTTAGAGTCAAGCACAACGTACAACGACGGATGCGGCAAGCTTATGTACGACGCTTGGGGCGGTAAAGCCGGACTACGTTGGGCAAAGTCTAAGCTAAAAGAATTAAACCTAAACGACAAGGATAAGGAGAGGCTATATAAAGCACAGGCAATAGACTTTCTAATGGAGATGAGCGAAGACCATGACGAGATGCTTGACAAATACGAAATGGTAGACGCTAAAAGAGTTGACTACGATCGCGAAGACTTGTACAACGCAATGTGGACATTTGCAAATCCAAGGGTTATTCCTGACTCATCTCAAGAACGAGCAAGTCGTGGCGTTTCTGAACAAGACACCGACTTAATAAGAGTTAGATATGCCTATATGCTAAAGAAGACAGGAATCAACGGAAACCCATCACGCGACTTTTGCGAACTAATGGTTGCCGCCGGCAATAAAGTATGGACAAAAGAAGCAATCGAACAAGCATCTAATCAAGCAACGAATCCGGGATGGGGGCCTGCCGGTTCAGACTTCTACAACATTTGGTTCTACAAAGGCGGTGGATCATGTCAGCACTTTTGGGAGCGTAGAACGTACCTAAGAAAAGACAACACGCGCATAAGCGTAAACGAGGCGCGTCGAATTATTCGTGAGAATCAAGACACACCTTTGCAAACGAACGACATAAACGTTGCTAAAAGACCGCGCGATATGGATAATCGCGGATTTATTAACCCGAACATTGCTCAAGCAATTACTACACCAAAGAACTAATGGCAAGCCAAGCACTATTTGTTTCAGCAAACAGGCTGAAAAGAGATACCGCAATAGGCGGTTCAGTTGACGACGATTTAATCCGTCCTTACGTTTACATGGCGCAACAGCGTTGGATTCTTCCGGTACTCGGAACAGACCTATACAACAAGCTATGCAACGACATAGACACGGGCGCAGTTGCCGGCGTGTATGCAACGCTTCTAACGGACTATATTATCCCTGCTACCGTTCAGTATTCCTTTGTTCAGTTAGTGCCGTTCTTGCGCCTTAGATTCGTTAATAACGCCGTTGTTATAATGAACAGCGAACAAAGCGCGGCGGCAACCTACGACGACTTAAAGCCGCTAATGGATCAAGCGCACGATATGGCGCAGTTCTATCGTCAAAGACTTATCGACTATTTGTGCGACAACTCAGGAAGCTATCCGGAGTATTCAAGCAACACTGGTTCGGATTTATCACCAACGTCAAACAATTACACGCAAGGCTTAAACGTGGACGACGTGTATATGGATTTAAGATACAAAGCGTTTTTGTCAGCTATTGGCGCAGACTCTGGAATATGTTAAAACCAAAGCGAAAAAAATATAAGCCGAAAGAAAAGAACGAGCAGAAACTAAAGAAATACATCAATGGCAAACAAGAAAGTAAGCGACCTGACGGCCTTGGGGGGAACTCCGGCAAATGACGACGTTCTATATATTGTAGATACTTCCGCAACGGCGAGCAAGAAAGTAACATACGCAAACCTTATTGCAGGCGCAGGAGGTGGCCTTTCAATAGTTACGTCAAAGGTGTCGGTGAACAACGCGGCAGTTTTAGCTATGAAGTACAACGACACACCCGTAACCTTAAAGGCGGCGGAGTCGGGTAAAATAATAGTACCTGTCAAGGCAATCATTGTAGCAACACACGCAGGAAGTAATGAAAGTTCTTCGGACGATTTACGAATGGGATGGTCTGCGACTGACTCAACAACTTCTCAATACTGGGGGGCGGCAAGGGACTTTATGAACGGCGTTTCAAGTGGAACAAGAACGCAAGCTTGGTCAGGGACAGCCGGAGGAGGAACAGCTAACAACATGACTTTCAGTATAACAAACAAGCCGTTTCAAGCTTGGTGTACTGACGTGTTCAACGGCGGGTGGTCTATGGATATTTATTTTTCTTATTATATGATTGACGCATAATGGACGTAACACAATACGAATTGATTGCTTTATTGACTGGATTGCTTGGCACAATCTTTAAATTCCAAAGGGACTACACAATCTTAACGGCTCGCGTCGTGTCATTAGAAAAGCACGAAAACGAAGTTAAAGAAATGCTCAAGGAACTTTGCACAGGTATGCAAGACATTAAATTACTATTAGCAGAACAAGGCATCAAATGAGAGAGATTAAAGAAGTAATACTACACTGCACGGCTACACCGGCAGAACGCGAACTAACAATCAAGATGATACGCAACTGGCACGTTAAGGGCAACGGATGGGAAGACATAGGCTATCACTTCGTTATTCATCAAGACGGAACGGTCGAACGTGGACGTCATATTGACAAAGTAGGTGCGCATACTTGGGGACAAAACTACGGCTCTATCGGCGTGGCTTACGTTGGTGGATCAGTAGTGAAAATAAAAAAGGCACTCGATAAAAAGAAGGCTAAAGACAAAGTAACCTTAGAACCTAAAGACACAATAACCGAAGCGCAGAAGCAAGCGTTCCGAGATTTGGTTAAGTTCTTAGAGGTTTGCTTTGGTGAACTTAAAGTTCGAGGACATAATGATTATAACAAAGACAAAGCTTGTCCGTCATTTAATATGCGCGACCACTTTGGCGACTTAGTAAATAGATAAAAAATGGAATTTATTCAACAAAACTGGATAGAGCTTGCACTTGCCCTTATTGCTTTTTGCAGCACTTGGACAGCATTAACAGCAACTAAGAAAGACGATGAACTATTGGATATTATCAAACGTATTTTTAATGCCATTGTTCTTGGTAAGAATAGTTGCGCGAAGGATTGCAAAGAAGAAGGATGCAACAAAAAATAATAGGCCTACTTTCAAAGCTTGACATTAGCGAAATATTCCGCGACAAAGGCGGTCTTCGTAAATGGTCAGCAAAGCGCACTATCGGCGGCGTAATAGTTACCTACGCACTAACATCTATGAACGGGGAGATTGAATGGAACGGGGTGGTGTTGTGTGTTGTAGGCATTGTCCCACTATGTCTTTCTTTCTTTGAGCGATCATAGACCAAGACTAAAAGGTAACAGGCTTAAAGCCTTCCAACACCTAACTAAAAAGGAGCGTCGGATTCTCGTCATTGGGGATCTGCACGAGCCTTTTTGTCTTAATGGGTATCGCGAGTATTGCGAAGAAATGTATGCGCGTTGGAATTGTAACCAGGTCGTGTTCATAGGCGACATAATTGACAACCACTACGCAAGCTATCACGAAACAGACCCTAACGGTTTAAGCGGTATCGACGAACTAAAGCGTGCAATTAAACGCGTACAAAAGTGGTCGAAGTCTTTTCCTAAAGCCGACGTATGTATTGGCAACCACGACCGAATAATTATGCGCAAGGCGTTTTCGTCCGCGATCCCGCGCGAATGGATAAAAAGTTACAACGAAGTCCTTGGTACTGATTGGAATTGGGTAGAGCGGATCGTTTACGACGGGGTGCAATACGTCCACGGCGAAGGCGGAACGGCAAGGACTAAAGCAAAGAACGATATGCAAAGCACCGTGCAAGGCCATATACACACGCAAGCTTACACGGAGATTATGGTTGGACGAAACTTTAAAATCTTTGGAACTCAAGTAGGATGCGGCATAGATTGGGAAAGCTACGCGGCGGCGTATGCTAAGAACTTCAAGAAGCAAGCTATCGGTTGCGCCGTTATATTAGGCGGACACACGGCCATTAATTGCATGATGCCCCTTGGCAAACCTAAACCAAAACCGGGAGTAGTCTTATAGGGTTCGAGAAGTGTCCCGAATTGGTAAGCACAGCGGGACTCGAACTAATAAGTAAAAAGAAACCCCGCATCCGTTGATGCAGGGCTTCCGACGTTGGGGGGAAAGGTATGTAAAGGAGTCCAACGCCACTCAAAGGCAAACAAATCAATATGCCTGTGTAAATATACGAAGGTTTTCTTTTGTATTTACATTGTCGCCGGCTAATTGTTCAATGATTGCGTTGCGAGTTTCTTGGATCGCGTTCAGTCGTTCCGTTAGCGACTTTATATATTTTTCTACTTCATCCTTGCTTGTCGCTATGTAGTAGCCTTTAGACGTTGCAATAACTAAAGGAACGATATGGTTAACTCTTATGTATTGCACAAGCTTACGAACCCGGGCGTCATTTAACTTGTAGCCTTGTTCTTTTAACGCCTTGCATATTTGCTTATTGGTTACGGCGTTTTCTTTACCAACCTTAGTTCTTAAACCTTTAACAAGCAAAGGCAACAAGGTGTTGCGCTCGTAGTCGTTTAATTCGTGGGTTTCGTTCTCGAAATTCGTTATCATGTCTTAGTCTTTATCTTAGAATAATTCTTGGGCGGCTTTAGATATTCTCTCGTTTGATAGTTCAATAGCTAAAGGATTAATATCGTAAGCTCTAAATTCATATCCTAATTGCTGTGCTACAAATGGAGTTGTTCCTGTTCCTGAGAATGGATCCACAATGGTGTCATCTTCTTTGGCTGTTATCTTTATTATTCTACTTATAACTTCTTGAGGTATTTGATTTGTGTATCCCTTTATTTTTTCCTTAGATACGTTTTTAACGAGGTTAATATCCCACCAATCGGGCAAAGCTCTACCACCCGTTCTTTTATAAAGTTCCACAACCCTTTTATCTTTCATGTCTTGATAAGGCACTCTTACTTTGGTAAAATCAGGCTTACAATTCCACCAAGCAACCACCCTCCATGAGCGGTTTTTTAAGTTGCTATTATAAACCCATGACACAACCTTGTCAGGTACGCCTAAGATGGGTACAATATCACGTATTATATGTTCAATGTAATGTATAATTACAACGCGGTGTCCTTGCATAGGCTTAAAAAGCTCTTGATATTCTTGTTGCGTTTGACTGTCTTTAAAGCTTCCATTATACTTATAGCCTACATTATATGGCGGATCGCATATTATCAAGTCGTTATCTGAGTACGTTAATGTACGGGCGTCTTTTAGTTGTATCATCTGAATAAGTGTATTGACATGAGGATGGCAAGAAGAACAATCAAACAAGTAATGAACTTTGCCAAGGGTGAGGAGGGGTCGTTTGTAATCATATCACAAAGGTAATACAAATAAAGTTTAGAAAAAAATAAACTTTTCTTTTGGTTTAATGGAAGTTTTATTATATCTTAGCACCATGTTAAACAACAAAAAACAAAATAAAATGATTTTAGGAACTTACATAAATAAGCGTAGCGGTAAAGAGTGGATACTAAACGCTGTTGTAGATGACGAGTGTATCATGTACACTAATTCAGGTAGATACAATAGCAGAATGTTACCATTAGAAACTTTTCAAAGGTGCTATACTAAAAAACAAATAACCCCTACAAAATGAAAACTATCAAAACATTTTTAGAGGACGTTACTTATAACACAGAAAACGGAGCTGTAATTCACAACAATGATGTACTTGGGTATGTAAACAAAGAAGGAGATGTTTGGTCTTGTAAAGGAAACGGCTTTTTCAGAACCCGTAAAGCAGCTTGTTCTTACTTGTTAGAGCAATTAGGTAAATAAACAAATCAATAAACAAGATGACACTCGAAGAATTAATCAAAGATGCTGAATGGAATATTCAATACCATCAAAAGCGACTCAAAGAAGAACAAACAAAGCTTGATGCGTACTACATAGCACGCGACGCAAAAGCTGATAACCCACACGCAAAATGAAAACAGTATATCCCAAAGAACCAATCCACGACTTTGACGAGTGGCGCGAATGGATCAGCCGACAAGTTATTAGCGCAAATGAAGAGCGAATCATTGAGGACTTCAAGCAGTCAATTATAAACGCAAGAACCAAGAAGAAATGAGCAAGGTATTAGTAGACATATCAAACGAATACGGCTACACCATTTTGGGAGTAGAAGGTGAATCTTTAGACATAGGCGGATGCGCATTACAAGCTCCCGGACTAACGGACTTTGAGTTAAACAAAACCTACGAGAAACGAATAACGATGCAAGTCGAAGGTCAGTATATTGGATTCGTCGGCGTAGCTTCTGCGGTTAATTATATCCGCAAGGTTGAAAAAGCCAAGAAGATTATAAACATAACTTATTGGGGAGATTCGGACGCTATGAACTATTTGAAGCTTAGGTTTGCACTATGTAAAGACGACGCAGAAGACTTGCTTTGGTCTAAAAAAGACAACGAGATATGGCCAAATAAAAAAAGTAAAGAGGGATATTTGGGACGAGTATCGGGAATGAAGATAGGAAAATCAGTAACTAAATATAAAATAAATTGTAAACCTTATAATTATTAAACAATGCAAACAAGCAAAATAAAGACCACGCAATCAAGTGGCACTTACGTAAGTAAGTTTGACGGAGCGACTATGTACACTTCGGAAGTTGAATTGGAAGACGGAACAGTTGGCGAAGTGTCAGCTAAGTCACCAGACCGTTGGAACGTAGGCGACGAAGTTGCGTACACAGTAACGGAAGGAAAGTTTGGCAAAAAACTAAAGCTGAACCGACCAGACTTTGGAAGCAATCCAACAAGCACGGGCAATACGGTAACAAGTTTTCACGATCGCGACGAAAAAAGACAGCATTTAATAATGAATCAATGGGCAATCAAAACAGCTATGGATTGGGAAATGAACCAAGCACCACCGGACAAAGTAAGCCTAAGAAATGCGGTAAACATTGCAAAGCAACTCAAGAAGTATGCGCTTGATTTAGAAGAGGCTAATGTTGAACTTCCAGAAGTGGAACTACCCGGCCCGTTCTAATGAAAAAACAAAGATCAGACTTCAAGGAGTTTATTGGCAAACATTACGGAACACAAACCCGAATGGCCAAAGAACTTGGAATAACAACCGCTACTATAAACGGTTGGATTAAACGAAACCCGCGTGGCATATTAAAGTATGCACCGGAAATTGTTAAAGACAAAAACGTAACCGCCTCGCAGATAGTTTGGGAGGTTATGCACCACGAGCGTATTTTGTCGGAATGATTGACTACTTCACATTCTCACGAATAGACGCCGAACAATACGGAGTGGATGAGGCAGTAATGCTTCACCACATCCGTTATTGGGTGGCTAAGAATGAGGCTAACGATCACAACTACCGTGATGGTAAGTATTGGACATACAACACGCAGTCGGCTTTGGCGCAGTTATTTCCATATTGGAGCGCGCGCAAAGTTGGCCGAATACTGTCTAAGCTTGAAGAGGCCGGCGCAATAGAGTCCGGCAACTACAACGACAAGAAGTACGACCGTACTAAATGGTTTACTTTGTCAAATGCAAATGACAAAACCGGTGACGTCCATTTGTCAAAATTGACGAATGCAAATACCGAAACTGTCGAACCTATACCAAATAACAACCAAAGTACTAAGCATAGTATTAACATAGTATATCCGTGGGACTCTGAATTGTTCAAAAAAACTTGGGATATATGGAAGCAATACAAAAAGGAACAGTTTAATTTTAAGTACGCTAACAAATACACCGAACAAGCACAACTCAAAAAGCTAACAAATCTTGCTCAAAATGAAGAACACAAAGCAATCGAACTTATTGAATACGCAATTGCAGAAGGGTGGAAAGGATTCTACCCAATTAGAAATAAGGCAACAACAAGTAATGGCTTCGACGCTGAAAAGTATCGCGCGCATCTCGAGTCGCTCTAAGATCACACCGGCGGAAGCGTGGCATCATGGAACAAATGTACGCGCCGCATTTAAGTATTGCCCAAGACAAACGCACGCCGCACTTACCGCCTTGCTAAAGTCTACGCTTGACTATCTAAACTACAACAAGACGATCCGCGAAACCGAACACATCATAGAAGCGGTTGACTATTTGATTGAGGAATTTCCGGCCATGAAGATTGAAGAGTGGCGTTGCATAATGACAAACTTCAAAGCGGGCAAATATGGCAACCAATATGAACGTCTAATGCTTCCGGAACTTGTCGAGGCTTTTCAGATATACGAAGGACAACGAGCAGAACGTCGCGAAACTAAATGGAAGCATTTAAGAGATAAACCGGTCGAACCCATGACGGACGAACAACGCGACATACTCAAAAAGTTGTCGGAGGATCTAAACCTAAAAGAAGACGACACCGACGAGAGAGGAAGATGGAAGCACATACCGCACCCAAATTCGGAAGAATCTGATTAAATTTGGAAACAAACCAAACATGTCGTATATATGTTTGTATGGATGGTTTAATTATAGCAATGATTGTACTCGCGTTTGTAGACATAGGCGTCGAGTATTATATATCTCAAGGCGTCAGAGTAAATGAAGCCGTTATTGCTTTGCTTGGTGTATTGTATTTATGCCTGTAAAGCGTTCGACACTTGTCAAGAAGTTAGACAAAGTATTTAGTCAATACGTCCGAATGAAGGACGCCGACCACGCAGGCTACGTTTCTTGTTTCACTTGTGGTGTAAGTAAAAATTGGAAGGAAGTGGACGCAGGCCATTTTCAATCTCGTGGAAAGTACGCAACGCGATGGACTGAGGATAATGTCAAGCCCCAGTGTAAACGGTGCAATGGCTTTCGCGGTGGTGAGCAGTACTTGTTCGCTCTCAACCTTGGGACAGAGTTAGCAGATGAGCTTGTTATCCAAAGCAACCACCCGGCCAGACTTACTAACGAATGGTTGTTAGAAAAAATAAAACACTACCAAGCGGAAGTGAAGAAACTTTTGTAAACTTTAGAGGTGGTTCAAAAGTACATACGCGAAAACTATGACGCAATTATTGAGATTGCTAAGGTAATAACGCAAGCACGCTACCCTGACTTTGAAGACTTAGCTCACGAAGTTATTATTGCCGTCTTAACGGCTAACCGCGAAAAGATGAACGCTATAGTTGCAAAGAATCAGATGCGGTTTTGGATCATACGACTTTGCGTTAACAATTACAGAAGCACCACAAGTCGCTACCACTACAAATACAGGAAGCCATCAGAACGACACAGGCAAGCGGCCGAACATTTGCGACACCTTCACAAGTTGGACGAGATAGACCAAAAGAAGTGGAACGAAGTATTGCTTAAATTTATAGACGAAAAGCTTGAAGACGTCGAATGGTTTGAAAAAAACTGCTTTGCTATATACTACGGCGACAAGCACTCGCTTAACTCATTAGCAAAAGAAACGGGAATAAGTCGCAACACTTTGTACCGTGCAATCCGCGACGTCAGAACATACATACAAAATGAAAAAGAAAAGCAAGGGCTTAGGCGACACTATACAAAAAGTAACTAAGGCAACAGGCGTAGAAAAAGTCGTGAAGAAATTCTTCGGCGACGATTGCGGTTGTAACGAACGCCGCGAGCGACTCAACAAAATGTTCCCTTATCGCGACATTGAACAAATGACGTCAGAGCAGATGACGTTTTTCAAAGACGTACTACAACCGGCCTACCGTTCCGGACAGAACTTAGGCAAACAAAACGCAAAAGGGTTTTATCAGCTCTACGAGGAGGTCTTTAAAAAGAAAATGAAGCAGACGTCTTGTGCGTCTTGCAATAAGAATATGTATATTGAATTATTGAAGGTCTACGAATCTTCATGCGAAACAGAATCAGATGGCACACAGACAAGCAAATAAGAACATAAACACAAGCGACGACTTCTTGTTAATCTCAAGACACAAGAACGTCATCAAGATACAGTCGCACAACAACGACTCCCCGAATATCATATTAGACTTAGCCGTAGCAAACAAGCCCTTCTTGGAATTGCTTAGGGCTGTTTTAAAATCAGTAGATGAACATCAAGAAAACCAAAAGACCGATAGGCCAACTCCAGACGGATCCGCACAACCCGCGAAGCCTTAACAAGGAGAAGTACAAGAAGCTGAAATCCTCGATTGAGGCATTTCCTGAAATGTTATCTGTTCGCCCTTTAGTGGTAGCGGACGGTTATGTGGTGGGCGGTAATATGCGACTACTTGCCCTTAAAGAATTAGGCTACCGAGAGGTTGACGTTATAGACGTTAGCGATTGGACGAAAGCACAGCGCGACGAGTTTATGATTAAAGACAACCTAAGCTACGGCGATTGGGATTGGGACTTGCTTGCTAATGAGTGGGACGCGATGGATCTTGAAGCATGGGGACTTGACGTTTGGACTGACGACGTAGACGTTGCACCGGGGCTGACAGATAAAGACGAACTACCCGACAAAGCGGGAATCGAACTCAAGACACAGCCCGGCGACATTTGGCAACTGGGCAACCACCGCATCATGTGTGGCGATTGCACCAAGCCGGAAAACTTAGCGAAGTTATTCGACGGCGAAAAGGCCGACCTTATTCACGCCGACCCACCTTACGGAATGGGTAAGCAAAAGGACGGTGTGCAGAACGACAACCTATACCGCGAAAAATTAGACGCCTTCCAAATGGATTGGTGGAAGACTTGCCGCGCCTTTACAATAGACAAAGGAAGTGCCTACATTTGGGGCAACGCACCGGACTTGTGGAGGCTATGGTATAAAGGTGGACTCCAAGACTTTGAGCAATACGACCTACGCAATGAGATAGTTTGGGACAAGAAAAATGTACCAGGCATGAAGTCCGAACTAATGCACCAGTACCCGGAAGCGTCAGAGCGTTGTTTATACTTTCAATTTGGCCAACAGTTTATAGGCAACATAAACGCCGCAGACTTTCCCGACGAATTTAGACCGCTTTTAGACTTTCAGCAAAAGGAACTTGAACGCGCAGGCATAGGCAAAAAAGAAGTCGAAAGAATAACCGGCGTGCAAATGTTCAGCCATTGGTTCACGGAGTCGCAGTTTCAGATTATAGGAGAGAAGCACTACAAGAAACTACAAGAAAAAACTACGGCATTCGTTAAACCTTGGTCAAACCTTAAAGAACAATGGGACGAAATAAAGGGAGTAAAGTCCGGAATTATTAGAGGCAAGTTAAAAGGAATGCGCTCATACTTTGATAACGCCCATGACATCATGCGCGACGTTTGGGAGTTTGACAGGGTACACGGCGACGAACGACACAACCACGCAACACCAAAGCCGGTGGATATGATGGAGCGTTGTATAAAGTCAAGCTGTCCTGTAGGGGGCATAGTCCTTGAGCCGTTCCTTGGTTCGGGTTCTACACTTATTGGCGCAGAAGCCACAGGCCGTTCTTGCTATGGTTTAGAACTAAGTCCGGAATATATAGACACAGTAGTCAATCGTTGGGAAAAGTACACCGGAAGACAAGCCTTTAAGATATGAGCAAGTTCAAACACCCCGACATACAGAAGTTACAAATGGCACACAATAAAAAAGAATTTTTAGAAGCTTTGGAGCGATCACTTGGAGTAGTTACTACCGCGGCCAAAACTTGCAACATATCAAGACGCACGCACTACCGTTGGTTAGAAGAAGACGAAGATTACAAAGATGCGGTCAAGGACATACAAGAAAGCGCGATAGACTTCGCCGAAAGTTCACTACATCAGCAAATTAAAGAGAAGATACCAAGTAGCACCATCTTTTATCTAAAGACTAAAGGCAAGCATCGCGGATATGTAGAGAAGCAAGAAATAGAAGTAAACGAACCCAAGCCGTTCAAATGGTTCGATGACGAGTAAACAGCCGTCGACATATTACCACGTTAAAAAGTCCAAGGCTAAGATTCAAGTACACCAAGGCGGCACAAGATCGGGCAAGACGTACTCAATCTGTCAGAGCCTTATTGAACTATGCTACAAAAACAGAAGTGCCGGCACGGTCATAACAATAGTCCGCAAGACATTTCCTGCGCTTAGGTCGTCAGTAATGCGCGACTTCTTTGACATACTCACACAAGGCGGACACTACAAAGAAGAATACCACAACAAGAGCCAAGCGACTTACACACTATTTGGCAACCTCATCGAGTTTATATCAGCCGATATGCCCGCGAAATTGAGGGGACGTAAGCGTCATATTCTATATATTAACGAGGCCAACGAACTAAGCCTCGAAGACTGGCGACAGCTTATCCTTAGAACAACAGATAAAACCCTGCTCGACTTTAACCCGTCTGACCAATACCATTGGATATACGACCACGTATTAGAGCGCGACGACGTAGACTTCTTTAAGACTACATACAAAGACAACCCCTTCCTTGAGCAGTCGGTTGTTGAAGAGATTGAGAGGTTTAAAGAAACGGACGCTAACTACTGGCGTATCTATGGTCTTGGCGAGCGCGGAGTTAATACAGCCGCAGTCTTCCCACAATGGCTTTTAGCGGACGATATACCGACGAACGCGAAGTTAGTGGCGTATGGCATGGACTGGGGCTTTACAAACGATCCTACGGCCTTAGTTTCGGTTTGGCGTGTTGACTACTCGTTATACATTAAAGAACACCTATACAAGACAGGCATGACTAACCACGATATAAGCAAAGAACTAACGGCACTAAACTTAGACCGCACACCGATAATTTGCGATAGTGCCGAACCGAAGTCAATCGAAGAACTACACCGCTTCGGGCATAACGTGAAGCCATCTAAGAAAGGCCCTGACAGTATTCGTCTTGGCATTGACATAATGAAACGCCACAAGCTATATATACTTGCAGACTCACTTAACGCACAGAAAGAATTTAGGAACTATCAATGGGAGGTAGACCGTAACGGAACACAGCTCTCTAAACCCAAAGACCAAAACAACCACATCGTCGACGCCGTGAGGTACGTTTGCATTAACCGCATAGGCGCACCTTATTCAGGCAAATATTACATATCATAATGAACATATCAATCTTCAAATTACACGCACAATTTATCCCTTTTCCCACAATAACTATATCGTGGGATTTCACATTAGACATCACCTTTGCGTGGGGATTGTGGGGCATTAACATTGAAATAAAACACTAATGCAAATAACCGTACCCGACTCTATGGCCGATATAACGGTCAAACAATACAAAGCAATAGCAGACCTTAAAGTTGAGGAAGGAAGCACCGAATGGTTAGCGAAATCCATTGGTATCTTTTGCAACCTTACGCCGGCCTTAGTAGCCAAGCTTACAGTTGCAGAACTTGAAAGGATAAGCAAAATAGTGCAACGTATTAACGATCCTGAGGAGAACAACCAAGAACTTGTAAAGAAGATTGACTACAAAGGGAAGCGTTATGGCTTTCACCCCAACCTTTCAAAGCTAACTGTCGGCGAGTTTGCAGACTTAGAAACATACTGCGCCGGAGGCTTCTTTGAAAACATAAACGAAATAATGGGCATACTATACCGACCTATTAAAATCGAAGGGGGGAACTTCTACTCAATAGAAGATTACACCGGCGACGTATTGCCGAACCATTGGGACGATTTACCTATGGCAGTTGTATTGGGCGCAACCAATTTTTTTTTGTCTATAGGCGTGAGCTTAACAACCGATTTAGCCAACTCTTTAGTGGAGGAGGAAAAGGAAATTTAATGTCCGACAAGTGGGGGTGGTATGTTATCATCCACGCTTTGGCTGGAGGCGACGCTTTGAAAATCAAAGCCGCTACCGAAATTGAGATAGAATCGGCGTTTACATATTTAGCTTATGAACAAGACAAAAACCGACAAGGCAAGTCCCCTGACGCACAACAATACCGATGAAATCGTACATACAAATAACTGACCTACTCCAAACGATAACCAACGACCACCTTATGCTACAGCATTTCGTGGCCGGTCCTTTGGATCAGGTAGACATTGACAAGCTTGGACAAACGAACTACCCGTTCTTGTATTGTGAGATATTAGGCGCAAACATTGACAACGGCGTTATGAGCTACGACTTGGAGTTGTTGGTAGCTGACATGATCCAAACAGACCTAACAGACCGCAACCAAGTGTACTCCGATACGCTTCAAATGTTGCACGACGTTTTAAATCAATTCATACAATCACTCGCAACGACTAACACAACAGTAGATGACGACTACAAAGTCGAACTGCCTATAACTTGTACACCGTTTACTGTTCGGTTTGATAACGAACTGACAGGTTGGAGTGGTTCATTAACAATAGAGGTATCGAATAAGAACAACCTTTGTATTGCACCCTTTAGTTAATGGCTAAGTTACAATTTACAGTCAAGGGCGTTAGCTATCCGGCAACACACACTAAGAAGGCATTAACGTTCATCGGTAAGCGATGGCGTAAGAACGCACGAACTTCGTTAAAGATGCAAGACAAGGTAAACACCGGTGCGCTTTACAATTCGATGAAGGTGTTTGTGGGTGCTAATAAACACGCGATGTATATGAATATGACTCCGAAAGTAGACTATTGGGAGTACGTCGATAAGGGTGTGCAAGGTGCTTCCAAGAACATCTTTCGTAAACAATCAGAATCGCCGTTCAAGTTTGGAAGCGGAAGAGGAAAGCCGGGACTACGTAGCGCGATTGATCGTTGGACGGTACAGAAGAACATATCCGGAACAAGGGACGAGAAGGGTCGCTTTGTTCCTCGTCAGTCGATTGTGTTTGCGATAAGTCGCGCAATATGGCATAGGGGCTTAAAGCCTACGCTGTTTATAAGTGGCACTTGGAAGCGTCTACGAGTCAAAGCCCTTAAAATTTTAAACGATGCTGTAACCAAAGACATCGCGGAAGTAATAAAACAATCACTACAAACAAACCCTAATCTCGAAGTAGAATGAGTATGACAGTACAACAAAGGCCGGACACCGCATACGTACACGGCGTATTCGAACAACTTATGTATGTTATAACAAGCACCGAGCAAGCAAGTGCGTCTAACTTTAAATTCAGATACATTGCCGACGTGTATGTTGGTGGCGTTATGGTTAGTCGCGTTAAGGTATTTCCGAACACCGCAGGTGCAGGAGTATTTAGAGTAGACAAGTTATTAGTGCCACACTTTAGCACAACCAACGCATACCAAGACACAACCGCCGGCACAGTCGTGCAGACGAACACAATATTCAATACGGGTGGTGTTGGTGGTGCAACAACGAAAGTATTCAGCTCAAGCAACGGTGAAAGCGTGCGACAAATTGAGATGCGTTTCAAGCAAGAATACGCTTCATCAGCGACGGCAAATCCTGTTATTGATACCGTTAATAAGATAGACGGCGAATACATCAACTTGTTCATGAGCGCAGGACTAACAAGATTAAACACTTGGGACGCCGGAATTAAGTCCTACACAAGCGACAACCTTTGGACAACGGTACACAATATGGACAGCTTCCGCGATTTGTTTTTGTCGGATCGTCAAACCGCAAATACTCAAGGGTTCACTTCAAACCTTGTCAGTTCTATTTCGCCGATTCTTGTAGAAGTTGAATACAAGCAACCCTATGTTCTTGGATTCTTTAACGATAACACTGCGCCTTTTGGTAGCACTCTAAAAAGTATCTACGTCGCGTTGTACAACTCGTCAAATGTGTTGCTCGATTCGCGGAACTTTATACCGGGAACGGATGGCGGTGTAGAAAACACATCGGTAAGTGCAGACAAAGACAAGCTACAGTTCTTCGGATGTGGGCCGGGTAACTTTGACACTCAAACAGTCGACACGACTTTTAGGGATTTCTTTGTTAACGAACAGGTCGCATACTACGAAGTTTGCGGAGTTACCGGAACAGCTACGACACCAAGTGCAACAGGCGACCTTGTAAGCACAGTCTACCGCTTTAACATCAACACTTGCAAAAGCATATACCAAGACGACGACTACACGAAAATGTATGTAGCTTGGCAAAATTCGCTTGGGTGTTGGGACTTCCAAACGTTCAGACTAAGGCACGACTATGCAGACACAATAAGCCGCAAATCTTTTGACCAAGTGGCCGGCAATTGGAACACGGCTGACGCCGCACAAGACTTTGAGTATAGAGGCACACAAGGCGGAACACGAATAGCACGTGTTGACGCTACGCAAGAACTAACAGCAACTACAGACTTGCTACAAGATGCAGACGTAGCCGTTCTCGAAACTTTGATGCTATCGCCACAAGTGTTTTTAATATCAGCCGCTGATGGATTAGGCGTGACACCTATCACAGTAACGGACACAGGTTACGTGAAGAAGCGTCGCGTTAACGATCGTCAACCGTTCTTGTATCAAATCAAATTCAAATACGCAAAACAAAGGCCAACAACAAAAGGCGGAACATTTAGAGGATTGTCATAATGATTGAACTTGTAGCATACGAACAAAAGCCAGCGTCAGCAAACGCAGTGCATGGCAAACAGCATGTCCTTGACTTAGCAAATCCGGGCGCAATTTCTTTGACTTACGAAGTAGGAAGAGGCGATAACGTATTAGGTAGATTTAGCCCATTCTCGCAGACGTTTAGGCTTCCCTTCTCAAATACTAACTCCGAATACTTTGGGTACTATTACGACGTTAATATTCAACCGACGGCCGTTCAAAGTACGCAAGTAGCAAGATTCAACGTTCACCAAAAGTGCTACGCAGAAATAAGAGTAGACGGTGTGCCGATTATATGCGGATCGTTACAGCTTAAAAACGTACACACGAAGACAGAAGAGTTCGAGGTTGCGGTGTTTGGGATGGAAGCTAACATCTTCCAAGAGCTAAAAGACAAGAAGTTAATTGACTTATTTATAAGCTCAACAAACGCTCAAAATGTAGACTATGACGTTGCACTAAACGCGACTAAAATTTCGGACTCGTGGACGCTCTCAAATGACGTTACAGAAGGATCGGTTGGCAACGGCGTCATTATATTTCCGTTAGCCGACTACGGGTTAGCAGGTGAGTATAATTTCTTGCACTACGAAAACAACCAATACGGAACTGGCGGATTGGCAGAAGACAACTTTCTGCAACCGTATATGTTCAAGCCTGCAATAAAAGTAGCGCACCTATTTGAAGAGATAGTAAACCAAGCCGGGTACACTTTAGCGTCTAACTCGTTTTTAACGTCTGACGCTTGGACAAAACTGTATATGACGTTAGGCAACCAAAGAGAATCCGTTGCAACTCGCGGTGTACTTGGGTTGTGTGTAGCAAGCGACCAAGCAACGGTTCACACGTTTACAACAGTAGGTGGCGAATCTGAGTGGCTAACACCCGTCCCACTAAACGACGACTCTGGCGTTGGTGTGAGTAGTAACCCACCGGCACTATTTGACGCAGCTGACAATTGGAGTACAACGGCCTATGAGTTCACCGCACCGGCAACAGGCTACTATTACGGACAGCTAAACATTAACTACACTGCAACCTACGTCGGTAACTATGGTGGACAAATTGGCTACGGTATCTTTGGCCCTAATGGCGGTTCAGTAATTGCGGCAGGCACTAACGGTTTAGTAGCAGCAACAGCCGGAACACACGATGCCCCGGTCTTAGACTTTGAACTATTCCTTGAAGCCGGTCAGACAGCACAAGTAACAATGCGTGCAGTTATATATAATAACACAGGCGGACAGAGTATAAGACTAAACGGCGCAGGTACTTTCTTAACTGTCTACGCAAGCCAACTTACAAACGGTATTGCTTCGATGCCGCAAAATATGCCTGATATGCAACAGGTAGACTTTGTTAAGGACTTGTGCGAACGCTTTAACCTTTGTATTGTAACTGATCCACAAGACGCACAAAATTTACAAGTGCAACCTTGGCAAGATTATATAAACGCCGGCTCATCAAAAGATTGGACAGATAGGCTCGACACTTCAAAAGAATTTACGATAACCCCAACCGACTCAATCCGTAATAAGTTCATACACTTTGAAGACGCTCTCGGTGAAACGTTAGACAACGCTAAGTTTCAACAAGCTAACGACTACGCTATTGGACGTTATCGCGACGAGGTAGGTTTGGACTTTACTTCGGGAACGTTATCGAATCAGCCACAGTTTGCGCCGTTTTTAGTTACGCCAATACCTAAAATAAGCAACACCGACATCTCGGAATATCCAAACGTTGTAATTCACAAAGGTTACGGAATAGACACAAATGGGCCTCTCTCAAACGCAATGCCGAAGTTGTTTTACTACAATGGACTAAAAGCAATAGACGCAGGCCACTATTTTAAGATTGGCACAACGTCGTTTACTTCTTATCCGCTTTGTTTACCTTTCTACAATAACGGCAATAACATTGCAAGCGATTCGCCATTGTTGTTATGGGATTGGCAACCGATGCCGGCTATGAACAACCCAGTCTTTGGTTCTACGCCAAGTTCAGAGGGTTACTTTGCAAGATATTGGCAACAGTTTCTGATGGGCATTTATAGCGACGAGGCAAGGCTTGTCAATTGCTCGATGATGCTGTCAGCTGACGACATATTCAACTTTCAGTTTAACGACGAAATAAGAATAAAGAACACGCCATACCGTGTGCTTAAAATAAGCAACTACCAACCGTTTGCCGACGTTCCTACAAAAGTTCAGTTGCTTAAAAAGTTAGATGCGTTCAAGGCTCAAAACATAGTGCAACCCGATCAAGATTGCGACCTTGAACTTACGGGATTCTTGCAAGACGGCACGGTTGTCTTCACCGATCCAACAGACGGCACTACGTCAAGCGGTACAGAGAAGTGTTGTAACGAAGCGCACTACTATTGGAACGGTTCGGCTTGTCTTTGGAACACAGGCCCGGGTGGAGGCGGTAACGGCAACAACGACGGCAACAATCCAAATACGTCCGCCTTTGAAGGTAAAAGCCTTGTGACTAATGTTGGTGGCGTTCACGCTCTTAAAAACAAGCAAGCGCAGAACTTCAATCCGGTAGTTGGTGAAGTATCAATAAGGGGGACAAACTTCGTGAGCAATACAAACTCAACGCAGAAGAACTTTGTTTACTATTCTACGACATACGGAACGACATTATCAAACGCAACTCCAACGGGTAACGACGACAAAACGGGCAACCTATTGCTGCCGCCAAACTTTATGGCTCGCTTTGTTATTTGTGCGCTATCTATACAAAGCGATAACTATTCGGGAACGTCAGGCACGGGATCTTTTGGTTCGACGTCTTTCAAAGTGTTTACGTTTATAGCAAAGAATATCGACGGAACAATAACAACAAGCGGAGCTGAACAGACAGACTTTGCACAAGCTGATGGCGACGCCGGAACAAGAACGGTATCGCTTGCCGCAAGTAAAGGCTCAGGCTCTTTTGCTGATCAAAACTTAGGCGTGGTTATTCGTTGCGCCGGATCAGCCGACCGCGTTGTGACTTGGCACTTGGATTGTTCGGTTACATTTATTGACATAAGCAACCCCGACCAAAACAAGTCAACCAATCTTTTGCTCTTGGAAGACCTTGGCAACATACTTACGGAAAATAGCAACAACCTTCAACAAGAATGAAAAATTTCATAAACAACGTAGGGAAGACAATCCCTCAGACGCTTCGCTTCGCTCAAAGAAAAGAAGTAATAAAAGATACATACGGGCTTGTTTTATATGGTTACTATGAAGACACGGGTTTTCGTGGATTCTTCAAAAAAATAAGACAAGGACTAAAAGCAAGAAGTAATGGCTGAAAAAATTGAAGTAGGTGTTGTCATAAAGGGTGCTGATAAAGCCGCTCAACAAATAGACGGTATCGACGAAGCCACTAATAATTTAGGCACAGGCGTTGAGGGTGTAACCGGTGCTTTGGATAAAATGACGATGGGCGCGGTTAGCGGATTTAAGGCCGCCTACACGGGTACACTTTCATTTATCAAAGGTCTACAGCTAACAAAGGTTGCTTTGATAAGTACGGGTATCGGGGCAATCGTTGTTCTTGTTGGTGCTTTAGTAGCGGCCTTTATGAGTACGAACGAGAATGCAAAAAAGATGCAGGTCGAAATGGCCGGACTTGGAGCAATTATGGAACGTTTAGAGGGGTACTTGGCAGCGGTAGGTGGCTGGATTGCCGGTCTATTTACAGGGGGCGTAACAAAAGCGGCTGAGAATTACAACAAGGAAATGGAAAAGCTTCCTGGCACGATGGAGGACGCTATTGAGAAGGCCAAAGAGTTAGAGGCGAGGACACAATCTTTGGCTACGGCCCAACGTCAACTGGGAGTGGTGTTTGCAAAAGGTCGCGCGAAGATTAAGAAGTTCAATATGATTGCCGAGGACACTACTAATAGTTTAGAGAGAAGACTCGAATACGCAGAAAAAGCGATCCAAATTGAACAGATATTGATGGAGGCAAGAGAAAAGGCCGCACAAGAGGCGTATGATATAGCAGTTCAGCAAGCCGCACTATCCGATACCAGTGAAGAAGACTTAGACAACCTTGCACAGTTAGAAATTGACTTAATTAACGTTCGCACTGAGTCCTTTGAATTGCAGACGACGCTGAACAATAAGATAAACACTATTCGAAAAGAAGCTGCGGCTAAAGCTGACGCGGAAGCCAAAGCAGTTGCAGACGCAGAAAAGGAAAAGCAAGAAGCGATAAAAGAAACGCAACGCTTGATGAAAGAGGAAGAAGATAAGAGGATAGAAGAATACAAAGACTACCTAAAGACAGACGAACAACTTGCACTTGACAAGCACGCCGAAAAAGCGCAAAGGCTGTTGATTGCTGAGATGGAAGCTATGGCAAACGGCGAAGAAGTAAAAGCCGGTCTTAGACAAAAACTCGAAGAAGAACGTCAAGCAATACAGAAGAAATTTGCCGACCAACGTCAAGCCATTATTGATAAGGCGGCCAAAGAAGCCGCAGACAAGAAGAAAGAGCAAGACGAAAAAGATAAAGAGTCAAGGGAGAAAAGATTAGCGGAAGAGTTAGCGGTAACGGAAGCTATCAAAGCCGCTAATGTGGGTCTTATACAAGCCGGATTCGATGCTCTAAATGCTATGGCTAAAACGGAAGAAGGACAGAAGAAGTTAGCTATGGCTCAAATTTTAGTCAACCAAGGTATTGCACTTTCTAACGCAATAGCAGGCGCGCAAGCCTCAGCACTTGCAACAGGGCCGGGAGCTGTATTTAGCGCACCGGGATTTACAGCGACGCTTGTTGGTTTAGTGCTGTCTTCGTTTGCACAAATTAAAGGTATAATGAACCAAGCAGGCGCGGCTACAGAAGGTCTTCAAACAAGCGCACCTAATCTTAGCGGAGGTGGTTCGGGTAGTCCAAGTGCAGGCGGTGGTGGGGCTCAGCTTGCTTTAACGCCAGACCTTGCTCAATCGTTTAACGACGCTTTAGGATCGCAAGCAGTACAAGCCTATGTCGTACAACAAGACTTAGCAGATGCCAACGCACTACAACAGTCTATAGCCAACCAAGCTTCACTTGGAGGCGGATAAATAAACAACATCACAAACCGTATTTTTTAAGATATGAGAAAGAAAGTAGAATTACTTATTGACGAAGAAGAGCCGATTAGCGGAATCGAGGCTGTAAGCCTTGTAAGATTTCCTGCAATAGAAACGGACTTCGTGTACCTATCGAGTCAAGCAGACAAGAAAATGGCGTTCGCTATGGACGACGAAAAGCAAATGCTCATAGGGCCGGCTTTAATTCCTGACAAGTTAATCATGCGACTTGACGAAAACGACGAGGAATACGACGTCTTCTTTTCTAAAGAAACGGTGCGTCAAGCGATGGAGTTATTTATGCGTGAGGCAAGAACAAACGAAAGCACACTCGAACACGCGTCAAAGATTGACGGAGTTACAGTTGTTGAGTCTTGGTTAGTAGAAGATTCCAAGAAAGATAAGAGCGCGTTGTACGGTTTTGACTTGCCTGTTGGCACGTGGATGATTGCTTCTAAAGTAAACAACAAAGACATTTGGGAAAAAGTAAAGAAGCGCGAAGTGCGCGGATATAGTATAGAGGGCTACTTTACAGACAGACTTGTTGAGATGAAGCGCGGGAAGCTTTGCAAGAATTGCCCACAAGACGACCAAATTATAGCAGAACTAAAGTCATTACTATTGGAAGAGGTTAAACCTGCGGGAGTGCTAAACGGTCAGCCGTTATTTGCACGCTCACAAGACGCGTCATTATGGGGCGAAACTTTCTACAATAGAACCGGCTTTACTGTGGTAAAACTAAACGACGAAACGTTGTACGCGGCCAAGGAAGCATTTGAAAGCTACCCATGGGACGAATGCGTCCGCGATCAGATAAACCGCTACGGCTCAAAAGAAGTAGCAGAGAAGGTTTGTGGCATGATTAGAAGCAAATACGGCTAATAAATAAACAGCCGAAAGTTTGATATATATAACCTTGTAATAATCTAATAAGTAACGATGAACACAATCGAAAAAATCCGAGAGGTATTAGGACTTCCAAAGCAGAAGTT
>Ga0209232_1000400_pt1 | contig 26566 bp, 41 predicted proteins | sample ETNvirenome_2_60_FD_184066 | JGI IMG/M metagenome (GOLD analysis project Ga0209232, IMG submission 184066) | Marine viral communities from the Pacific Ocean - ETNP_2_60 (SPAdes) (version 2) | ecosystem: Environmental > Aquatic > Marine > Oceanic | place: Pacific Ocean | collected 2013-06-22
GAATACCAACGCTTAGAAAACAAACTACTTGGTACTAATAGGTTTGAAAATCCTTACGTTGACAAAGAAGCTCAAGATATGTTTAATCAAGCTAGCAGCAGAAAAGGTAAAAATCCATATCCTGGACAAGGAGTTACAACACACGCTAGATCTCGTTTAGAGCGTTCTATGCCTGGATGGAGAAGTGATGGTAATGTTCCTTTGGACTATATGAATAGTCTTAGTAGAGGGGTAATGCAAAATTTAGGTGCTATGTATTCTAGAATTTATTTAGATAAATTTTTACAACAAGCTAGACAAAATCCTCGTATGAAAGAAAATGCAGATCAATGGCATCAAACTATGATTGACTATACAAGAGGTTATATGGGCTTTCCTTCTACTAGAATATTAGAAGTACATGGCGTATCTAAAAAAGAAATGACTTTATTAAAAGAGTGGGAAGCAGCAAAATTTGATCAAGCTTGGAAGGTTGGTAAACTAGATGCTGTATCTAAAAAATTATTATACGATTTAGAACAAAGCTCTATACCAACCATGACAGAACAACGTGCACACAAGAAAAAATTAATAGCACAATCATATAGAAATAAAAGCAAACAAATAAAAGAACTACGTGATGAATATAAAAAAGGCACAGAAGAACGTAAGTTGGAAATACAAGCTGAATTAGCTAATATTAAAAATGAAATGTTTACTAATACAAAAAAATCTTTTTCTAAATGGATGGAAAAACAAACTAGAATAAATATGAAAGATTTTATAAAAGATGAAAACATAGACAAGTTAAACATTAGCAGAACACCTAGACAATGGTTTAGCGACGAAACCGTTGGTAATACTATGCTTAAATTAGAAAGCAATATAACTAAAGTTTATGGTGGAATAACTGGTAAAAAATTATTTAAATCATTACCAGACGATCCTCAATTAAGACATAAAGCTTTGGTAGATCGTGCTCAATATATTTCTGATCTTGAAGGTAGATTTGAAGTGCTATCATTGTTGTTTGCACCTAAAGCAGCTATAACAAATGTATACGGTGGTTATCAAAACATTATAACAGATACTGGATTTGATCATTTTTTAAAAGCTGGAAATGAAAGATATTTAATTGATGAAATATTTGTTGGACAAAAATTTAAATTGTTTAATAAAGAAAAAGGTAAATTTGAATTTAGAGAACTAAAAAATAAAGAAGAAATATATGAAATGATTGATTCTTTAGGTTTGTTAGAAGGTAATCTATTGCAGGAATTAGCATATATACAAGCTAATGAACCTTCAAATGTAAAAGCATTTTTAAAAGAGTTAACTCAAAAAGTACAAGCACATGTTAAAACGCAAAAACTTTATGGTAACTCTAAAGAAGTTAATAAACAATTAGACGAATTTACTAAAAAGACTGTAGGGGAAATATATAGAAAGCATAGAGTAGATAAATTGGTTATGGATAAAGGTGCTATGTTTATGTCTGCTACAGAAAAACATTTACGTAGAAGAGCATTCTTAGCACATTATTTAAAAGGTAGAGAGTTGTATTCAGATCTAAGTGGAAATATACAGGTAACAGATGAATTTTTAGTTGATTTAGCTAGAAAAGGCGTAGAAGGTTCACAGTTTATTTATCACGCTACATATAGACCTAATTTTAGTAATACAGCATTTGGACGTGTAATGACAAGGTTTCAACCTTATGCCTGGAATAGTATACGTAGAAGAAAAGTTGCCTTTGAAGATGCTATGGCTGCAGAAGGACATCCAAACTTTGAATCTACTAAACGATTTGAAAGACAAATAGCAAACGATATGATGACTATGGCGTTAGGTACATTGTTTGCTTATTCTATATTTGAATATGCATTGTCTCCCCCTATGTCGTGGATGAAAGAAAGTGCAGAATTTTTATTTGGCGATGAAGAAACTAGAAAAAAAGCATTCTTTAGTCAATATCCAATACAAGCATTAGCTCCATTGCAAATAATAACACCGCCAATTAGTAGATTTATATTACCACCTATAAATGGTATTGTAAATGGAGATTGGGAAGCTTTTACTAAGTATACTCTTTGGACGTACTTTCCTGGAGGAAGATTTATGCGAGATTTTTATAAGACCGTAGACAATCCAAAGTATGCTATAGAGTATCAAACTGGATTACCATATAATAGTATGCAATGGCATTTATCAAGAGTAAAGCGTCAAGCCGAAGAGAGAGAGAGTAATAACGAAGATCCAACGACTTGACGACTTTTTCATACGGCATGTATTATTAAAAAAATGCATTGCCGCTTATCAATAATCTCAAATACTAATTCCGAAAATATAGAGACTAACCTATATCTTGTTTTAGTAGCCAACCAATAGTATTTGCTTTGATAAGCGACAATTTCTTAATCGTTGTTAATTCAAATTAACATCATCATTATCTAAATTATCCTCAGTATTTCTTATAATCAAGTTATCATTTTTTTCTATTGCAATGATAAGTTTCTGAGCTAATTTAATAATAGTTTCTGCTTCTTCTCTAGTTATTTGCATTCTTTTGCTTCCTTTTCTATTTTTAACAAATGTAGAAACCTTTTCAATGGTATTATAGCTAAGGCTTCTTTTCTATCCATACGTGTAACAACAACGTCTACATCGTCTCCGTGATAGTCTGGATACAACCATTGTGCAACTTTCTTTCTTCGCTTTGCTTGTATGCATGTATCTTCAACTATTACATCAACAACTTCTGATTTACCTAGTGATCTACCGTCTGAAGCATAGGCCCTCTTTGCAGATAGGCCCATGTCTTTAGATGTATTTACAATCTCACGTTCGAGATTGTTACCACGTATTTTATTAGGATGCGTCATTCGGGGAAAGATTCATACTAACTATGTTAAAATCTTCCTCGTATTTCTTAATTGCATCTGGTGATTCGTCCCAGTATCTGATACCAAAAGAAAATTCTAGTGGACCAAATCTGGTGTCAAACCATAGATGATTACCGAAGTTATTATCCATTCTTGTGGATAAAGCAATAAACTTCAGTAGTTTAATTTCTGCTTTCTGTATATTGCTTTTTTCTTCGTACGTAGCTTTAAATAAGTTTTTCAACATTATTTCCTCCAATTTCGTTAAATGTCATATTATTTGCATTGAATGCAGCTAACATCTTGAATTGACCTTCGTCACGTGATTTTACTGATATTATCTCACGTGCTGCATCATTTCTGTTACCTTTAATCAATACAACTTTGTCTGCTTTCTGAACAACATTACTACTACCTTTTAAAGAATGTAAGGTAATAACATTGTTAGCAGCAGATGTTTTGTTAAGGTGATGAATAGCAATGATAATAATATTGGTTTTCTGAGCTATTTGCTTTAAAGCACCAATAACACTATTTTGCTTTTCTATCTCACCTTTAACAAAGTCTACCTCAACTTCGTCAGTAGTATCAACAACTAGAACTTTAGGTTCATATTCTGCTACTACTTTCTTAATAGACTCTATTCGTGGTGCTATTGTCATTACTTGTATATGTTGCAACAATTCTTTTGCGTTAAATTCTGGATTATTTTGATATTGATCAATAACCCATTCTTTATCTTTGTTTGTTGCAATTTGTACAAAACGTCTGAATATCAACTGTTCGTTCATTTCTAGTGATAAAAACAAAGTTTGTTGTTTTGCTTTTACTATTAGATCTTGTATAAACGCAGTCTTACCTAGACCAGTATCACCAGAGAATATTACTAACTCACCAGGACTAAATGTATACGGATTACATCCATATATTTCGTCTAGCTTGATAGAGTTCTCTGTTAACTTTGTTGTTACGTAGCTCCTAAAAGCGTCTTCTAACGCATCAACGCCTTTGATATCTAATGTATAATCTTTACGTTTGTAATGAATACATTTAGAATCACAATATTCAGCCATGATATGATCATCGCATCCATATTGATAGGAGCCTTCGTAAACGTTTGTAACTGTTCTAGTTATTTCTTCTTCAGACATTGTATCGTTTGCCCAAGTAAACATACCATTTAATGTAACAAGCATAGGTATACCCGCTCTTTTGTAAGAGCTTACCATACGCATCAACTTCATATTACGTGAACCCTTTAATGGTCCTTCGTTAAATATGTGCTGCATACAAGACACTACTGATGTTACGTCCGAGCTATTTCTATTGTTCTTGGTATCGTATTGTATTGTAGGTGATGCAACTATCATTGATTGCAAATATGGTTCTACTGTTCTTGTTTTAAATAGTGTTGCGAAGAAACTAGTATTCATAGCTGCTTGAGTTTTATTTACATAACTCATGTAGCTTGATTGACAAGATGCTATTTCTTGAATAGTATCCATATCTAACTCTGATAATAGTTGTAATGGAATCCATATTTTATGGAGGTTAGTTTTCTTGTTTAATGACCATTTACATCTTATGATCCTTGTCTTATCATAGATGCTATCAGCAAAGTCAAAATGCTTATTCATTGTAAGTTTAAGCTTTTCGTGTATATCTCTGCTTGGTTGTAAACCGAATACATTCTTCATTTCAATATGGAAACCACTACCACTAAACCACAAGTTAATGTCTTCTTCCATAACACCTTTGTCAAACATCTCAGATATACATTGCTGCAAATAACCAATAAAATGATCATCTGGTATTTCTCCTTTGTCTATATCTAATATGATAAAGTCAATGTAAGCAATACCGTTAAATCCTTTAACTGATTTATTTGTAGCAACATATTCTTTGAAGTCGTCACTAAAAGTAAAATAGGATCTGTACATTTCATCTTTCCATGCATTTCCTATTACTTCCTTAGAGTAGGTCTTAATATCCGTAATGTGATTACGTTGAGATAGATTTCCTTTTACTAATTCGCAATAAAATCTACTTTCTTCCATCCTTTAACTCTCTCGTTGTTATGTTTAACTTCTTGTAATCTTATGCCACAAGCTTCTAATAGAGCATCGTCTGAACGGATTGTTCTAAATGCTCTTGAATAAGTACTTGCCGTATGTATCTTATTGTATTTTACTTTGCCATAATATGGTACTTGACTCTCAAAGTTGTGAGAAAAGAATACTTCTCCCATATCTAAAGAGTCAAGCCAATTGATTACTATTGTTTTTGCAGTCATTAAAACGGTAAATCGTCTAAATCTACTTTAGTTTCTTCAGCTTGAACGGCTTGCTGAGGAACCTCTTTTTTGTAGTTTTTAGGATAACCTTGTTTTAATGATTTTTCAAATTGTGCACCTAGGTCATCTGTATCATCCCAAGATGAAACTCTGTTCCATAATGCTCTTTTGTATTTACCACTACACGGATAACTTAGTACTGCTATTTGCGTATCTAGCAATTCATCTAAGTTTATATCACCAGTATCAGACACTTCTAAGTCTTTACCTGCTGCAAGATACAAAGTGTTAACTAAATCTGGATATTTAAGATCTGTTACAACACCGTTAGTATCTTTTTCGTAGTTTTGATTTAAGAACAAATTAGATTTGTATGCATTTTCTGAATCTTCTAATTCCAGTTTTACTGTTGTATCTGTGTATTGAGATTCTATTTGTTCTACTGCTTTGATAAAGCATTTATTGATGAAATAAGGTTGATTACCGCCTTTAGACGTCTTAACCTTAGTACCCGTTATTGCCATATGATTCCTCCTTATCTTTGGTCATTAGCATGATCTTGATTACGTTCGTGTGCACCGTCAATTAACCCTTGATTTATACTTTCAATGTAATTGCTTAATGCGTCTATAGATTTAGCATAGTCTGCTAATTCTACATCTAGTGATTCGTCTTGTACAAATGGTACTTTAATTAATACAAAAGTACCAAAGTCGTTCACTATATGTTTTGTTTCTCCAGGTTCCATAGAACCTATTCTATGCTCACTAGGCATCTTTTTTGACATTTGATGCCTCCTCTAGTTTTGATTCAAACCCTCGTTTAGCTGTTTGAACCCTAGCTACGGTATCATAGAATCCAGCTTCACGTTTCTTCATAAAAGCTAGATATTGAGCTTCATTAATTAACGAAGCTTTTTTACACTCTCTTGCAAGCTTGTCAATTTCCGAAAGTTCTTTAACTTTAGGTTTGAATACTGCTTGTTTTGTCTTAGCATTCTCAACTTCTTCTTTGCTAGCAATGGCAAAATCTGCACCAATACCCATGTTGGCAAGGGCCCTACCGACGGCACTCGTCTCGCAATTTTCCAAAGCACTCGTCTTATTAACAAAGCCAGTATTGTCTCGCTCAGCTGCTGTTCCAGTGAATTGTTTCTCTGGTATTTCGAGTACGTTTGGCGTGATCGTTGCTTGGACTCTGTATTCATTGCATTGCTCTCCAGTTGGTGTATCTATTATTTGCTCTACTGTAAGTAGCTTAGTATTAATCATGCCGTTTGGATACGTATTGTGAAACTCTTTTATACGGTCGTTAACTGTTGCATAATCTTTAAGATTAAATCCCATAATTCCTCCTTATTTATGGTTAGCTTGGACAACCAAATTAATATTTCTAAGTTGATTATCCAAGCGTTTTATTGTTATTTCGTCTTGTAATATTCGCCACATATACGTAATAATACGTAACACATAGCAAATGTAATTAGTAGTTTTATCATTACTCCTCCTAGTCTAATAGTACCATATAGGCCTTAGCGTTATTCCATCTAAACCAATCTAGCCCTTTGCGTACTATTTTTTGTGCATCGTGATCCATAAAATAATCAGGTGAATCTAGTTGAGCATCGATTATCCTTTTGTATACTGATTGTTCTACTGGTGTTAATTTGTATTTTTCACCACTAAAAGGATTTTGCGCAACTAATTCTGCGTCTTCATTATCACGAAACTTACATTCAGACATATCGTATGGAAATTTAGTATACTTTTCTGTTGTAGTATGTTCATAACCATGTACGTCTGTGTAAGTTATATTGGTTTTACTCGGTTCACTTCCCATGTGAATCCCTCCTTTGATAGTTTATCAAGCATTTTTTGATGCCATATTTTAGCTTCTTCCTCTGTAGCATAATTAGGATGAAACTCAGCATTTCTAGCTGCTTGATAGTGTTTAACTGATAGTATTTTAAGCAATACTATGTAATTTGGATCGTCGTAATTTTCTGCTACTGAAACCACATAATGTTTATTCATTAGGTGAAATGCTTCCAGCAATTTCATCAATTACTATACTTAATGGTCTGAATTTAGTTCGTACTGATACCGATTTATCTTCATATTTATTTTTATCTAGTTTCAAAGATTCTAATTCAGAAATCATCCATTGAACTCCGTCCCAATAGTAGATATATTCAATAAATATATCTCCTTGTGTCATGCGAAAATATTGTGATATATCTTCGTATGAATCGTACTCTTCTTTATCACCCATATATTCAATAGTAGAATCTACAGAACGCATTGATTTAAGTTCTATTTCATCTACTTTTGATTGAGTATTAAAGTGATTAAGTAACTCGTATCCAACTCCAGGTACAAAATCACCTTTACTTCTAAAACCAGGATAACCATCATAGTGACAATAGACTGATTTAATTGACTTGTAACCATCTTTTGATGTTCTTTTAAATACAATATTAGATCTAGTTGACATTACACGCCTCTCTTTCTACGTATTGATGTTATCATATTTCCTTTACCGTCTTGGACATACATAAATTCATATCCTAAATCTTCAAGTAAAGATATTCTATGCTTGATTTCTCCATGTGTTTCTAATGCAAGCTCAGATACGCTAGTATCTTCTATTTCATTCAACTCTTGTCTTACTATATCCATTTCAGACAATTTACCCATTTGTATCTCCTTCCACTTTATTTGCTAAATCATTAATTTCATTAACTTTATCAGCAATCATTTTTTTGTTAGCTTCAACTTCTTGGTTAATCTCTTCTTCTCTCCATCGTGCTGTTTCCATTACACCTACTGGTAGTACTCCGTGAGGTTCTACCATAACGGTTTCATTTCCACCTATTTCTACATCCATGCTTTTAGCTCTTCCAGTAGACCAGTGAATAGCACCAGGGCCATTACCTTCGTCATCCATAGCTATAAACAATGCAGTACCACTATCTAACACTAATACTAAACCAGTAGTATTATCTTCATCCCACTGCTTCCATAAGATTGTTTCTATCTTTTGCCCTTGTAGTAAAGCAAAAGCTTTCTTGTGCCAACCTTCTGTTCTTTGCATTTTTTCTTTACTTATTTTACTCATGCTCTTCCTCCGTCAAGTATTTTCATATATTTATCTTTATTGCCATTGCAATCTTCAATTACTTTTTCTTCCCATTCTTGTTGATGCATAGGATATTCAAACTCACCACAACAATCACCAGCATATTCTGGTTCTACTGTTTCTTTGCTGTAATCGTTTTTTAGTGTATTCATATTAATAAATACTTTTTCATACACTTGATCACTACCGCACCAATTACATACCCAATCACCTAAATACTCTTCATCAATTGCTTTTACCATGCAATCTTTTTCTGTATTTAAATTTGTTATTTGCCTTGGATACAACTTTTTAGTTACAGGTCGAAATATTTCTGCTACTTCATTACTCATTTGACTCCTCCTCAATTTTTAGATATTGAAATATCCATTGATTTTTATACTTATTCGTTTTTGCATTATCGGTAAACAACCACCAAGCTCTACCGTGCTTTTCAGCAAAGTCTTCTCTTTCTTGTATACCTTCTAATGACCAAGGATCAAAGAATTTCATCTTCTTCATCCTATCTTGTATCGTTTCAGCTGGAACTATGTTTTTACGTAGTAACCAAGCTTTTTCTCTTTTATTCATATTTTTCTCCTATTTATTCATAAATTTTTTGAGGCTTTGTTTATAATCTCGTTTGTTACTTAGATATCTAAGTAGAGCACAGGTATCGATTTAATAGCTTACCTCTTTTATGTGCTAACCTCAAAAATTTATTCAGAACTGAGGTAGCTTTAGCAAAACTAGTATCTCTAACCTACTACCTCTATTCTGATTCAAGTCACTCAGAATATTCCATTGCTGGACCATCTGTAATGTGACTATAGTTGATTTGGTCTTTTACCGACCTTCATCATCCAAGGTTCTAACGACATATGTAATAACCAGTCCGACATTGAAATAAGTTTACCTATGTCTTCTACGACATGTTGTTCGCCTATTTGTCTTACTGGTACTTGTCTACCATCAGAATTAGTGATGTATTTACCAAATACGTCAATACACCAACCAATACCTTCTGTATGATGTCTCATTGATCTGTGAGTTGGTAATGAACAACCACGTTTAGAATCATCAAACCAATGATGAATCTTAATGTAGTCATCTACATTACCTCCCCATTTTTTAACACTACTTTTACTGTGATAAAGCGGGTCCATTACTCCTCCTCTCTAGTAACAGTCACGTTTTCTTTAATCATACTTTTTGTGAAATCGTGTAGTTCTTTTAGTTTAGACTGATCTTTCTTCAAACTAAAATCCAACGAATTATTTTCGTACATTTTATTTTTAGGAAATATATCTTTAATAAATCCTTTTAATCTTGTAGATAATGTATCGTCTAGTGTTACTTTGGTATTTTCAGTTTCTTGTACCATAACGTTAGTTTCTTGATTTACTGTAAGATGAACTTTGTTATCTTTTAATTCAACAAGAAATGAATTTTGACTCCCGTGGTTATTTTGCCAACCAGGCTGCAACATTCCGTAGAAAGCTTCATCAATGGTATCCCATGTATCTTTAAATACACGTGGATACATTAATTTTAAAACTCTTGTATCAAAGTATGTAAAGTCTGCATCAATGATATCTTCGTTTTGCTGTTTTCTGAGTGTTATACCACGTTCATCGCCATTATTGCTAACGCTATGTAAAGACCAACCCATATTCAAAATACTTTGAACAATTCCATTGGAAAAATCTTCAAGATCTAAAGTTTCAAACTCTTCTGAGTCCATTTCTATTAGAAATTTTTCACGATCTTCTATGTATTTTCTGAGTTGTCTTGTATATGTATCTGATTCCCACAAATGGTAATTAAATACATTGTTTTGTTTTACATTTTCTCCGTGATATATTTTCATATAAAAATGTCTTAACATATGCGATGGATGTATTTGTATACCATCAGTATCACGAAGTTCTAAGGATTCTAAACAACCGTCGTCTCCATAGCCATTGTATTCAAGTTTCATACTACCTATGTTAGTATGTTCAAAGATTGGTTTAAAATGATCATGTAAATCAATTTTAGTTTTAATACCTCTGAAATAATTTTGAATATAATACAATTGAGACCAGGTGTATCCTTGTATTGTTTTTTGTCTACCAGACTTATCTTCACCTAATGTTTTTTTCATAGCTTTTGTGAATTTAATATCAAGTCCATTAAACCTTACATCATTATAGTCCATTACTATCTCCTCTTCGTTTTGTTTTGTAATTCAATTAACATTGCTGCAAGATATACTATCATATCTAATGCTTCTTCTATAGCATCTTGCAAATGATCTCTTGTACCGTCTAATGGTACTTCTTCACCGTGCTCTATCGCACCATAATGAAGTCTTTCTTCTATTAGTTCAAGTATAGATTCGTTATTACTTTTTCTAATACCTAACCAATGTAATAGTTTTTTAAACATTGTTATCCTCTTTTTTTAGTATGTAGAGGAAAAGAGAAACCCCTACATACTTTCTTGTTCATCTATTGACTTCCCAAGAGTAAAAAGAAGGCTCTATATCGCCTTTGTCGCCTCTCTTTACCTCTTTGGTATCATCGCTCTCTTTTAGATCGTTCATTACTGATTGTGATAACAGATACATACTATCGTCACAACATTGTTCTTTTGTTTCAAAGTTCCATTGTTGTTTATCATAGTTGTACTTGCTTTCTGCTATCGTTGTTCTGCAAGTAGGACATACTACTCTTATAGGTTGTCTATTCATTTCAAGACCACATTGTAGTATATTGCCCACATTAAAGGTTTTGACATTTTACTGCAAACCTTATTGCATGCTGGATCGTACGAATTAGTTGCAACATCTTGCAATGTTCGCAAGTTCACCTTGTATGTTTTTGTAAACCACTCAGTGAATACTGTTGAATGCTGCAACTTTGTATGATACATTTCTTTTTTAGTCATCTCTTAAAACCTTTATACTTACGGTTTTAGCTCTAACATTTACCAGCGTTTCTATTACTTCGTCTGTGTATGATTCGTATGGTATTTCCGTATCATCATTAAACGAAATGTTAATATCTACGCCTTTTGGTTTTGGAACGTGTTTCTTTCTGATAGTCTTTTGTTTATCTTTCATAAAACAAATCCCTTTTCATTTGTGTATACTCGTCGTATAACCATTCTACTACACGTGCTAACACATAAAATGTTATTAGCCATAAAAAGACTAACGATAGATCTAGTGCTGTTGTAGATAGCAAATTGTTATATGTTCCAGTATACATATTGTACTTTGTATCAAACTTTAAAAACATCACGATAGACGTTGTTATTGTTGATACTAACAAGATGCTGTTAAATAAACATCTTCTTGTGAATTGAATTACACTTGTTACTGCGAGATATGGTCCTTTACCAATGTATCTTGCTTTAACACGTGTAATCTTATCTTTTATATAATTACGCATTGTATTTCCTCTTTTTTGTTAATGAAAGCTTTGCCGACCAATATTGCGGACTAACTGAACTAAGGTATATTGATATGATATGTGAGTTGTGTGGATATCAGTCGGCATAAGTTATAATAGTAATATCACTTACCAATGGCAAGTTTTTTAGCATGGCATTATGCATCTAAAAAAAATCTTTACTGTGCAAAGCACAATAGCTATCCTTATGATGTCAACAAATGAATGCTGACACCATAAAGATTATGATACTTTGATAGTTATGATGTAACTATTGTATCTCCGCCAATAACATCTGCTTTATTAGTAACGTAGAATGTTACCAATGTTTCAGACTTATTGTTCTGATTAACATAGGGCTTGTTAATCACATCAACTAATTCACCGTTGCTATTCTTAGCTTTGGCAATAAGTTGCAAGTCCCTAAGTGCAAGGTATTTATTAAATGAAGATGCTAGTTTCCATTTAGATAAATCCTTAGAGCGGATAGTTATCATATAGATATAACGATATCCCTCAGAAGACTCTTGGTTTAACTGAGACAATTGCTCGCCCCTGATCGCATTGAGTGCAACATTCTGCGTGTGTTTTTGCCTATCGGCTAACTCAGGCATAGTTGATTTAGTAGGACGTACTTTAATTGATACAAGTGAACTGCCAATGTTTTTCTTATTAAGCTCGTTAAATGCATCTTGGATTTTATACATATTAGACATTGTATACTCTCTTTCTTTTTTGTTTTAATATTAATTAGTGGACAAAGTCCACGAGGGTGCAGCTACGCCCGTAAAGCAAATATTGACTTAGAAATATTCAAACGAATAATTTCAACGATATTGAATATGAAAAGTCAATATTTGTAGGGGGTAGGTGTGATATATACCACGTACACACAATCTAGGGCTATTTTTTAAAACTATTGCAAGGTAGCTGTAAAAATTCTTAAGTTATATTAATGAAAGGCGTAAATAAATTAATTTCTTTTTTAAAAAAATCTAAATCATTAGAAAGATTAAATAAAGATACAGGTGAATGGGAAGTTGTAGATTTAGATCTATCTGATGATGAAACATATACATTGTTACAAGTAATGTCTGCAGAGCTAGAGATTATGGTAAAGATAGAAGAAATGGAATTAGAGATACGCTTAAAAGATAAATAGGTATTGCAAGGTATAAACGTATATATATAAACATATGAATAAACGTTTATAAAAGTACATTTATACATACATTGGTATGTATTGCTATATACATAAACGTTTATGGAGGAAAAATGAGCATAGCGACAAACGTAATATTTGATAAGTCTGATGACAAAGAAAGACATTTAATTAGCAGGGACAAGTATAATTGGATTTATTTGGTAGGGCCAAAGCATAATACCATTGAACAGATTGTAGCTTTAAAAGATAATAAGAACTATTATACCTCTATGAAGTCTTTAGTATTAGAGTTATTTGAAAAGAAGTTAAATAAAGCTACGCACGTATTAGGAACGCAAGAGATTATAAAAGCAGTTGGTATGGTATATCAGGACGTACTTGAGATAGCTATAGGCGTACAAACAGCAACAGAGCATTTGTTAACTAGAGGTGATCGTTGCGAAGAATGTAACAAGGAGTTGTAATGGCAATTAGTAAAAAGAATAAACCTAGTTTAAAAGAAATAGTGAGACTTGTTGGAACATTAGCTGTTCAAATAGAACAGTTGAAAATGCAAGTTTGGAACGGAGATAGGGCCCTGGACTTATATCTGGAGATGAAAAAAGAAAAAGAAGAGTTCAAAAAATTTTTAGAAAAAAAATATCCATTAGATGATACAGATAGTAAAAAGACTGAAGATAAATAATTTTAAACCAAGTACATACAAAGTATATACAAGTGAAGACAAAGCAATACCAGAGTATGTACATTGGCAAGAATGCGATGCAGGAGACTATGGCATTAGTGATGACGGTTATATAAGTAAGTGTATTTATAGAAATAAATATAAAAGAGGAACGCTGCTTACATTTCCCTATGGTAGACAATGGTTAGGTAGAAATAGAAAGCTAGAGTTTGAACCGCACTGGAACTCTGGTAATTTGAATAATGTTTCTACAAAGTCTTATAGTGAAATAGAATCAAAGTCTAAAAGAGCAGAGCTAGCAGTAGATGCATATGTAGCTTATAGGGTAGCGGGGGAAAAACCTGATATGGATAAGATAGGGTTGTTGTATAGACCAGATCAAAAAGAACCGCATATAGCAGCAAGAAGATTGTTGAAGCTGAAGGAGACAAAGCAAATGATAAAAGATAAATTAAAAGAAGTTCTAACTGATAAGGGCGTGGACGAAGGATATATTATTGATGTAATGAAAGATGCAGTAGTGGTTGCAAAAATGAAAGAAGACAGCGGAAGTATGATCCGTGCAGCAAAAGAGATGTCTATATTTTTAGATATGGCTCCTCAAAAAACACAACAAACAGAAACATTGGAAATGGATATAAGCCATCAAATATCTAATCAGTTTGAAAAACAGACTAAAAAGTTGAAAGCAACACAAACAAAAGAGCTTGGAGATGGACAAGAAGAAAATAATACTTGAAGGCGAACACGATAATTTATTATTATTTTTGGCTACAATGATTGAAGTAGGTAAAGATATGAATGTTGAAGTAACCATTATTGTACATGAAAAAAAATAAAAAAGATATATTACAAGCAATGCAAAGAGATATGTTATTGTTTGGTAGAATGGTAATGCCTAATATGTTTAGTAGTGAATCTCCTCCCTTCCATTACGACCTTACAGAATATTTATTAAATGATAAAGAAAAACAAATTAATATCATAGCACCTCGTGGTCATGCAAAAAGCTCGGTTGCTGCTGGTATATTTCCATTGTTTCATTTAATGTTTAATAAAGGAATTAAGGTTATTGTGCTTGTGTCACGTACGCAATCACACGCTACTAAACTATTAGGAACTATTAAAGACGTCCTAGATTATTCACAAGAGTTTAGATACTTTTTTGGATATTGGGGAATGCAGTCTGCACGAAAATGGACAAACACAGAAGTAGAGTTGAAAGATGGTAGTTTAATTATTTGTAAAGGAACAGGTCAACAGATACGTGGTATCAAACACGGAAATCAACGACCTACTCTTTTAATACTAGATGATCCCGAAGATGAAAATAATACAAAAACAGCAGAAGCTATGGAATACAATTTACGTTGGTTGTTGCAATCTGGTGTTCCGTCCTTGGACCCGTTATCTGGAAGAATTTGTGTTATTGGTACTCCGCAGCACGAACGGTGTATGGTAGAAACATTAAAAGATATGAAAGGTTGGAAGACGTTAGAGTTCCGTCCAGATCTTGAAAATAAAAAAGCTTTATGGGATGAAGTGTGGCCAATAGATAAGTTAATTCAGAAGAAAGAAGAACTAGATAGTATTAACAGACTTTCGGTATTCTATAGAGAATATTTGTGTCAAATTGTTGGGGATGAAGATAACTTATTTAAAAAAGAAGATATTCAATACTATGAAGGATACCTTGAGCAAGATGAAGCAGGATTGTCTACTCTCATCCTGACGAACCTAAATGGTGAGGAAGTAGAAGAGAGGAGACCTGTAAACATCTTTACAGGCGTCGATCCTGCATCTAGTACGAAAAAAACTGCAGACTATTCTGTTGTATTTAATTTAGCAATTGACGATAAAAACAATAGGTTTGTTTTACCGTATTTTAGAAAACGATCTACTCCTTTACGTTTAGCAGATGCTATTATTAGAAATTTTAAAATGTACAATAGTACTAAAACACGTATTGAGTCTGTTGGTTATCAGGAAATGTTACGTCAATACATTAAAGAAGAATCTGAAAAGCTTGGATTGTTTATTCCTGGATTAGAGATTAAAGAAAATCCACGAACAAGAAAATCTTACCGATTAGAAAGTTTGCAACCTTTGTTTGCTAACAAAAGAGTTTTTATACAAAGCAATATGCAAGCATTGGAAAATGAATTGTTATTATACCCTAGAGGTAAGAATGACGACCTACTAGATGGTTTTTATTATGCAAATAAAAATTCATATAGACCAGGGCATACATACACGCCTTTTTCTAAGAAAAGGGAAGACTATTATTATACTCCACAAAAAAGTTGGAAGATAAACTAAATATGTCTTGACTTTTGTCTGTTTATTCTTATAAGTTATATTAAGGTGCAGATAGACTTAGTAAAATATTATATCACAAATAATCAACTAGTCGAACTGTTGGACAAACATATGAACGTAGAAGTACCAAAAGGGTATAAGGTAGTAAATGCCAGACAGCATAAAAAAGACGAAAAAGTCACAAAGAAGTCAAAGCTATAAAGATCTTGTTGATGTATTTGGATATATTCCTGGTAGATTAAAACCAGAATCTGGAGAAATACCAGACGACGTACAAGAGTCTATTGAGCTTTTAACAGAGTATAATAATCTTCGTGAAATATGGGCTGTTAAATTTCAAGAGTCAATAGAGTTCAGAGCTGGTGCTCAATGGAGTCAAGAAGAAAGAGATGTACTTGAATCACGTGGCCAAGCACCTATTGTTGTAAATCGTATACACCCTATTGTAGAAACAGCTAAATCTCTTTTAACATACAACTCTCCTGAGTTTCGTTCGTCTGCACGTGAAGACTCTGATAGAGATACTGCTAAAGTTTTTTCTGATTTATTCGCTTGGATGTGGGATCAATCTTCTGGTAACGAAGAGCTGAAAAAAATTGTAGACGACTATTATGTAGGCGGTATGGGATGTATGCACGTTTATCAAGACCCTATGGCTGATTTAGGTAAAGGGGAAGTATTTTTAAAATCTATAAACCCGTTAGATGTTTACATAGATCCGAACTCTAAAGACGTATATGCTAGGGACGCTGCACACATATTGGTAGTAAAGTATATTACAGATGAACAAGCAATGCAACTATATCCTGACTTTATGGATATAATAATGGATGCAGATAGTGCTATAGATAACGACGAAGAAGTTCCTGCTACTGATTTAGCTGCTACTGAAGGGCAAATATTCAATACAGACGAAGACACAAACTATCACACTAAAAGAAAATTTATAGAACGTTATACCAAAGAAATGCATACATATTACAACGTGTATGAACCTTTTTCTCAAAAAGAATATTTGTTTGACGCATCAGAATATCAAGAATACAAAGATACATACTACTTACGTATTACTAAAGCTACGGGAGAAGAAGTATTTATTTCTGATGAAAATGCAAAAGAAGAATTAATGCAAGTAGTAGAAGAGTATGGTGCTATCTTTCACTTTGAATTACCTGATCCTGAAATAGACGAAGAAGGAAATATGATTCCTCAAAGTCCTATTAAGGTTTCTGGAATAGAAGGAGAAGACGCAATACCTGGTAGTACTACCGTTATTACTCCATTAACAGCCGAAGAAATGGCTGGAATGGAAAATATTATGGTAAATAAAATTGAAAAATGTTGCGTTAAACTAACAGCAACCGTTGGTAATAATTTGCTTTACACTAGAATATTGCCAATAGAAGAGTATCCTATTGTACCATTAATGAACATACATCATAGAAATCCATATCCTGAATCAGACGTTAGACTATATAGACCGTTACAGGAATACATAAATAAGATTCGTTCATTGATTATTGCACACGCAAGTACAAGTACAAATGTAAAATTATTGATTCCTCGTGGCTCAGCAGATCTTCGTCAAATTGAAGAAGAGTGGAGTAGAGCAGGTACCAGTGTTATTGAGTTCGATGCTGAGCTAGGTGCACCTATCGTTGCTGGTCCTGTACCTTTACCAAATGAATTGTATAAAAACGAAGGAGATGCTAAATACGACTTAGAGTACGGATTTGGTATTTTTGAATTAATGCAAGGTAGTGGTATGAATTCTCCCTCAACTTATAGAGGAACACTTGTCGTTGACGAATTTGGTCAACGAAGAATTAAGTCTCGTAGAGATGATATAGAAAACTTTTTAAATCAATGTGCTAAAGTTGCAGTTCCACTTATGCAGCAAATATATACTGAAGAGAAAGTTATTAGACTAGTACAACCAAATGGTTTAGAAAAAGAACAAAGATTTAACTTTTTTAAAGAAATGGACAACGGTGATGTTCAGCGTTTCCACGATGTAACATTAGGTAGATACGATGTTAAAGTTGTATCTGGATCTACATTACCTACAAATAGAATGGCAATGTTAAATACTTATATGCAAATGTATCAAGCTGGATTAATTGACCAAGTTGAAGTACTGAAAAAATCAGAACTAGTAGATATTGACGGTGTATTACAAAGAAGCGGTCAAGCAGTACAAATGCAACAACAAATGAATATGTTACAAGAAGAATTGAAGAAAGTCAAAGGTGACTTACAAACTGCTACACGTGAAGAGCTTCATGCTAAAAAACGTTTAGAGGTAGAAAAGTTTAGTTCCGATTTAGATAAAATATCTAATAGGGCTGAATCTGCTACACAGCTTTATAAAGCTAGGATAGCAGACGTTGAAAACAATCTAATGAACTCCGTTAGCTCAGTAGAGAAAGATTTAGCTGAAGAGCTAGATGAAGAACCTGCATTAGGAGAGATGGAGAGTTAGGAGGATAAATGAGTGAAAATAAAGAGATACTAAACACAGAACAACAGGTTGATCCTATGAGTACTGCTAATGGAACAACAAGTGACGATGACATTTTTAAACAAGTATTTGGAACTAATACCGACAACTTTGTAGCTAGGGTTGGAGAAGATATTCAAAATACTTATGAAGGTGAAACATCCGAAGTATCTGATGTTAGTAATCCAAAGGAAAGTTCTGACCAATTTCAGTATTGGCAGAGTCAAGCAGATAAAAAAGCTGCTGAAGTTGAAACGTTGAAAAGGGAACTAGAATCTTTAAAGTCGAAAGAGATGTCTACTCCTGCACCAACACAACAAGCAGTTCAGTCTCAGGAAATAGTTAAACCTGTTAAACCTGTTAGGCCGTCTGATTTTGATAATTCCGAGGCGTTAACTGATCCTAATAGTAAATCTGCAAAATATCTTGCAGATAAGGAGCAATACTTAGACGACATGACTGAGTATTTAATGCAGCAGGAGGAAACACGTAATCAGCTAACACAAAAGCAATTAGAGGAGCAACGTAAGATGCAATCTCAACAGCAATTGCTTAGTGATTTACAAGCTAATTACGGATATACTCCTAATGAAGCTACTGATTTTGTTAAAACAATGTCATCACCAGAGTCGTTGTCCTTAGACAACTTAGTGAAGCTACACAAATCATTGACATCAAGAGAAAATGAAACCATCTCAATAAGTCAACCAAATGTGATAGATCCTAGAACAAGTGAAATGGCACAGAGACAACAGAAGTTAGCAATTCCTAGACCTATTAGTACGCAGCCAAGCGTCAGTAAGCAGTCATCTAAAAAAGTAGAAGATCAAATGATGGATTCTATGATAAAGTCTTATAAGGACAAGAATCCATTTAGTTAATTAAGGAGAAAATAAGATGTCAGTTTATAGTATAAACCCTGGGGATGCACAAGGTTCTCTAGCTTCAACAAGTATAAATGATTCAAGAAGAATCTTTAACTTTGGAGAAAGAGTAGCTGAGCTTGCACCTCAACAATCACCTTTTCTTACTTACTTATCAAAAGTTTCAAATAAGCCTACAGACGATCCTGTATTTAAGTTTTTGGAACAAAGACATCAATATCAAAGAAGAAGCTTTCAAATTCAAGCAGCTAAATCAACCACAGCTTATAGTAGTGGTTTTGGAGTAGCAGCTGGTTTAGAGCTTGACGCTGATGTACTTTATGATAAGTATGGAAGAGAAATTACAACAGCAACAGCACCTGAGTTTTTGCTTGCAGATCAAATCGTAGCTATCGAATGTGAATACGATGCTAACGGTACTGATGCTGGAGCGGGTTCAGAAACTCCAGCTATTGCATATTACAAGTTAACTGCTGTTCCAGCAAAAGTAGATACAAATACTGCTGCTAGATTAGTAATGGACTTTATTAGAGTTAATTACAAACCAACAGGTTCTAATGGAGCTACAGCAACAAACGCAGGACAAATTACACCAGCTTCTGCTTCTAAATTACATTTTAGAGCAGATGCAGATGGACAAGTAGTTGGTTCAGCTTTTGCTGAAGGTTCGCAAGATCCAGAAGGTTGGAGAGACGAGTTCTATAACAGAGAAGGATACACACAAATCTTTAAGACTAGTGTGCCTCTATTCTCTGGTACAGCACTTGCTACTCGTTATCGTGGATTATCAAACGAATACATGAGAGTATATCAAGAAAAACTTATGGAACATAAGATGGATCTTGAACACGCTATGTTATTTGGTATTGGTAGCGACGATTCAACAGCTTCAGGTCCTATTCGTAGAACTTGGGGTATTGTACCTTTCGTAGAACAGTATGGTAAAGTAAAAACACTTGACTATGCTAATGCAAGTTATGATACTTTTATAGATACAATGGAAGATGTATTCTCACCAGAGTCTGGAAACAGCGGAGAGAAACTTGTTCTAGCATCTAGAAAAGTTATATCATACTTCAACAAACTTGGCGGTACTTCGTTCTTAGGTAACACTATGGCGTTAAACAATCAAGTTGGTAGTGGTCTTGACATTCAAAATGTTGAGGGTTCATTTGGACACAACGTAACAAGAATTAGTACCATTTATGGTAACTTAAATCTTGTAATGGAACCACTATTTAGAGGGCCGTATGAAAATACAGCTATTATGGTTGATCTAAATAACGTAGCATACAGACCATTAGTAGGTAATGGCGTATCAAGAGATACACAAATTATTACTAATGTACAAGATCAAAACGTTGATGGAAGAAAAGACATGATTCTTACAGAAGCAGGTCTAGAAATTTCATTACCTGAGACACACACTGTATTGCAGTTCTTTAGTTAAGTTGAATAATAAGGGGGGATGCAATATTCCCCCCTTTATAAAAGGAGAGAGATATGAAATATAAATCAAAATCAGATGCAATTAAACCTACTGTTATTAGTTCTGTAGCTAAATATAGTGCTGCGGGTAGAGGTATGGGTAAATTGCTTATGGGCGGTGCAGCTGCATTAGGCGTAGGTGCTGGTGTTGCTCTTTTATCTAAGAAAAAGAAAAAGAAAGAGAGTAAATAATGGGAGTAGCAATTAGAGCTTTAGGTAAAGCAGCTAAAAAAAGATTAAAGAGATATAGACAAGCAGAAGATGCTTTTACGTTCCATGTAGGAAAAAGCAATCCTGATGATTTTGTGAATCCCCCTAAAATGGATTTAGGTATAGCTTCACAGTTTTTAGATAGCGGAGGAAAACAATTTACAAATATTGCTAATAAAGCAAAGAGTAGAAAAAGACGTAAAAAAGGTAGAGGTTCTTTACCTCTAAAAAAATAATGAGTATGGTTACTAGAGCAGCTAAACAAGTACTAGCTTTACGTAAAAGAAAGCGTAAAAATAGTTTGTTTAATCCTACTTTAAAACAGTTAAGAGATACTTCTAAAAATTTAGATTTAGCTAAAGATCTTGGCATGCAAAAGAAAATGTACAGAGAAACTGGATTAGAGAGTGCGGCTGACGTATTAAGAAAAAAAGGTAAAATGAAACTATGAGCTTACAAACTGAAATAGAAGCAATTACTGGTAGTATTTCAGATATTACCGCAGAAGCTATACTATATGCAAATGAAGGAAATAAATTTGTACAAAGAGTTATTTCTAAAAATTCTGCATTATCAGAAAGATTAACTGATGAAACAGAGCTTACAGATGATACTGGATTAGACTTAGCTAATGTTGTTAATCTTGTTTCTGTAACCAGGTTAGATTCTAATGGTGGAAGATATAGAAGCTGTAATCGTATTAGCTATGAAGCTAGCAACGACGCATTAGACTCTAATAGTATCTATTTTGCTACTGTAACAGATCCAAAGTATTATTTAGAAGAAAATAGACTGAAAGTAGTACCTACGGGACTTAGTGCTACAATTAAAGCTGTAGTAAAACATATAACTCCAGTAACTATTACTGGTTTAAGTATTGCAACAATTACTAGATTACCTCAAGAATATTTTAGAGGAGTAGTTTTGTATGCAGCTTTACAAGTATTGCATAAAAGAATGAATGAAATAGATAAACCTACTGCAAATAAAAATTTAACAACTTTAACGGCAGGCCTTGTAAGTACTCCTGCTGATAGAATAGATCAAAATAAATGGTTTGATATTGTAGGAGACTACATTGAAAATGAAGATGTAGAATTAGCAAGTGCGTATTTAAGCAAAATAAATACTTATTTAAGTAATTATCAAGCAGAGCTACAAGCAGATATAGGTCAATACCAATGGTACGAAAGTCAATACTTTAAAGTATCTAGACAATTCGTAGAATTTTTAAATATGTTTTCAAGCGTGAACATGCAACCAACAGGAGCACCGAATGAAGCTACAGGAAATGATTGAAAAAGTACAAAAACATCATCCAGATCTTGGTAATGTAGAAATAATTAAATTATTAAATCAAGCTTCTGATGAATTTTGTTCGAGAACATTAATATTAGATGAAGCTACTCAGTTTACTACGGTAGCTGATCAGCGTTATTATGGACTAAAAGATTCTATATTAGAAATTAAATCTGTAGATATGCAAGACGAAGAAGGCAATACAAAATCAATTAAACGTTTACAAGGTAGACCAGAGTATAGGGATATAACATAATGGGACATTACGAAAAATTAAATTCTAGACAAACGAAACAACATGTATACTGGGTAGAAAGAGATTCTATTGGTATTGCTTTATATGATGCTAGCAAGTCTGATAAAGAATTATTTACTAGCGTAGCAGCTGCTCATACTATAACGTTATTTTATCATAAGAAAGCTTTGCATTTTGGAGTAGACTCTTCTGGTACCTCAACATTAAATACTACAACATTAATGTCTGAGGATAGTGAACTACCTACACAGTTTCATCAATATCTAGTAGACAAAGCAATATCTATGGGATATGAAACAAAACCAGACATGATTCAAATGGCACCTTATTTTGATTCTAAATTTGAAAAAGGAATTAAAGAAGGTAAGACTTTTGCTAATAGAGGCCGTATAAGCGGTAGAAGAAGAATAGTGCAGCATAGTTTCTAATGGCTAATACTTGGAGAGTAGGACAATTTGGTTTAACATCGTTTGATGATCATAATTTATCATTGAGCGATTTAATACAACATTTTAATGATGATATTAATAATAATTTTACAGATATACCTGAACCAGACGGTAAGGTAGATCCAGCAGTTTTTACAAATATACCTACACCGAATGGCAAAGTAAGTGAACCAGTTTATACAATGATTCCGCAACCATTAGGAAAAGTAGAAGAACCAGGGTATACACTTGTTCCTGATTCTAATATACCTAGTTTTACAAATATACCATTACCTGATGGTAAAGTAGATGAACCGATCTATGAAGATCGAATAAAAAATACATAGGAGATAATTATGGGTGGAAGCTTAACAAGTCCAAATAAGATTAAAGACGTCTATAAAAAAATAGTCTTTTATGATGACAATAAATTAAAAATTGACAACGGTACTACTGATGTAGTAATTACCGAAGCAGATAACTTTAGTTCAGATATAGTAGCAGGAACTGGTATAGAAGCTACTGAGTCTGGAGGACAAACTACAATAAGTGTAAAAGATGCAGATGTTCTTTTACAAAACGAAAACATAGACGGTGGAGAGTACACCGTTTAAAGAGAGGATAAGATGGCTAATATTTTACAAATAAAAAAGAATGCATGGAATACAGTTTCAGCTGGAGCTCCAAATGCTGATACATTGGCTTTTGGTGAATTAGCTTGGGATACAGCTGGAAAAACACTTTACATTGGAAGACAAACAGATAGTAGTGGTACTACAGAAACAGTTAGAGTCATGCCTAATGCTTCAAGTAGTGCGGTTGGTGTAGCTAGTTTTAGTACTAACAACTTTGTTGTAAGTGCTGGAGGTGCTGTACAAATTAAGGACCTTGGAGTAGCAACAGAGGAATTAGCTGCTGATGCAGTAACTTCAGCAAAGATAGCAGATGATGCAGTAGACAGTGAGCACATAGCTAATGACGCAGTAGCTCTAGGAACGCAAACTACTGGTAACTATGCAGGAACAATAACAGGTACAACAAATGAAATTGAAGTAACTGGTTCTGCTGGAGAAGGTACTGCTTATACTATTGGATTACCGAACGATGTAACTATTACTGGTAACTTAACTGTTCAAGGTGATACGGTTACATTAAATACTGGAACATTAACAGTTGAAGATAAAAATATAGTTGTTGCTAAAAACATAACAGCAGACCCAGCGTCAGACGCAGGTGTAAACGGAGCAGGAATAACTATTGGTGCTAATGCATCTGCTCCAAGTTTAACTTGGATAAATAATACATCTGGTGTAGCAGATAGATTTGAATTTAACAAACCTGTTAAGCTTACTATCGACCCTACTGCAGATTGTGGTTCTAATTTAGATTTTGGAACATACGTTAATCCGTAATCAGTAGGAAAATATGGCAAATAGATTTAAAATAAAAAGAGGCTCTGAATCTCCTAACAATTCTGCTGATATAGAAAATTATGAATTAGTTTATAATTACACTGATAATGAATTATGGACTAAGCATAATGGTTCTGTTGTTAAGATTGCTAGTGGAAACGTTGGTACAGTCACTAACGTAGTAGCTGGTAATGGACTAACTGGCGGTGGAACAACCTCTGCTACCTTAGATGTTGGTGCTGGTACTGGTATAAGCATTGCAGCTGATTCAGTAAGTACTAACGATTCACAAATTGTACATGATAATTTAAGTGGATTTGTAGCTAATGAACATATAAATCATAGCGGAGTTTCAATACTAGCAGGTACAGGATTAACTGGTGGTGGAACTATTGCATCTAGTAGGACTTTAAATGTAGTTGGAGAAAATGGTCTTGCAGCTAGTGCTAATGCTATCGGTTTAGATCTATCTCCTTTATCTGCGGTAGGAGCAAACAACCTAGTAGATGAAGATTTATTTGCCGTAGAAATAGCAATAGGTGGAGCTATTAAAAAACTTACAGCATCTAGCCTAAAAACATATATTGGTGGCGGTACGATCACAAGCGTTTCTGGAATGACCAATAACAACGTGCTAACAGCTAGTGGTAGTACTACTATTAGTGGTGAATCTAATCTTACTTTTGATGGAACAGATTTAGCAATAGCAGCAACTGGTAAGATTTACTTAGATGGTGGTGGTCATACTTATATAAGTGAAAGTGCTAATGATTTATTAGATGTTTATGTTGGTGGAACTAATTTATTAAGACTTGAAGAAAGTGGAACTGATAGTGTGTTTACAACTGATAATGTTCATTTAGCAGTTGGAACTCATAAAGATTTAAGAATATATCACAATAGTTCTTCAAGCAATAACAATATAGAAAATCATAGTGGTAGTCTTTATATCACTAATGAAGTAAATGATGCTGATATAATTTTAAGAAGTGATGATGGTTCTGGTGGAGTTACACCTTACTTAACATTAGATGGTAGTGCAACCTTAATAGCTATGCACAAAAATACATACTGGAACGATGATGTAAAAGCATACTTCGGCTCACACTCAGACGCTTATATTTACTACGAAGGCACTAATGATGATTTATATATTAGAAATGCTAATGGCGATACCAAGATAAGAAACGAAGCTACTGACGCAGATATTATATTTAGCAATGATGATGGTAGTGGTGGTAATACAAATTATATGGTTATTGATGGTGGAGCAGTAGCTATTGATTTATTACAAGACACAAGAGTAAAAGCTGGTAAGAAATTATTTTTAGATGGCGGTGGTAACACTTACATTTTTGAAGATACTGCAGATAGACTAAGATTCTTTACTGGTGGTGCTGAATTTATGAGATTTACTGAGGATAGTTCAGATACTATAAATTTATATCAACCAACAACAGTAGCAGGATTTTTAACTATTGATGATACAGGAGATGCTAATGAGGGTGGAGAAATAGTTATTAATCCAGGAGCAAATCATAGTGCTGTTTGGAGAATAGATAGTTTTTATGGACATTTAAGAATGTTTAGCTCTACAACAAGTGGAGAACAATTTAGATTTACAAGCACTGGAAACTTAGCACAACTTACAGGAACTAAACATTATTTCAATGGAGATGGTGGTAATACTTATATAGATGAGGTTTCATCAGGTCAATTAAGATTAGTAGCAGGTGGCACAGAAGTATTAAAAGGATATTCAGGTGGTGCTATTGATATGTATGGTGGTAGCATTGACAGGGCTATTCAAATTGGTGCTAATAGAACTGGAAATGCTAATTCTTATATTGATTTTATTGGCGACACTACTTATACAGATTATGGTTTAAGAATCATTCGTTGGGGTCATCAAGGTGTAAATGCACAAAGTGTTATTTATCATAGAGGTACTGGTGATATGATTCATTATAATCAAGAATCAGCACCACATATTTGGTATGTTAATAGCCAAGAAAAAATGAGAATAGACTCATCAGGTAATATCGGTATAGGAACTAACTCACCAGGAAGTAAGCTACATGTTCAAAATGGTGCAACTTCTTATACTTGGTCGCCTTATGCAGGAACAACTGCAATATTTGAAGGAACATCAAGTGGTCATTCAATACTAAGTCTTGTTACAAGTACTACAGGCAATTCTTCTGTTTGGTTT
>Ga0209232_1000403_pt1 | contig 26478 bp, 22 predicted proteins | sample ETNvirenome_2_60_FD_184066 | JGI IMG/M metagenome (GOLD analysis project Ga0209232, IMG submission 184066) | Marine viral communities from the Pacific Ocean - ETNP_2_60 (SPAdes) (version 2) | ecosystem: Environmental > Aquatic > Marine > Oceanic | place: Pacific Ocean | collected 2013-06-22
GCACTTCATCACCAAGGTGCACGGCGGCAAGCCCAATGCATTCCGCAGCCCCGAAATCGTGATCTGCGTTCCGTCGGGTTCGACCAGCGTCGAGCGCCGCGCGATCCGTGACGCCGCATCGAACGCGGGCGCCAGCGAAGTGTGGTTGATCGAAGAGCCGATGGCCGCCGCGATCGGCGCCGACATGCCCGTCACCGAACCGATCGGATCGATGGTCGTCGACATCGGCGGCGGCACCACCGAAGTTGCGGTGCTGTCGCTCCGCGGCCTCGCCTACACCACGTCGGTGCGCGCGGGCGGTGACAAGATGGACGAAGCGATCGTCTCCTATGTCCGCCGTCATCATAATCTGCTGATCGGCGAAGCGACCGCCGAGCGGATCAAGAAGGATTTCGGCATCGCGCGCATTCCTGCGGATGGGGTTGGCCTGACCATCCACATCAAGGGCCGCGACCTGGTCAACGGCGTGCCCAAGGAAATCTCGATCAATCAGGCGCAGATCGCCGAAGCGCTGTCCGAACCGATCGGCACGATCGTCGAAGGTGTGCGCATCGCACTGGAAAACACCGCCCCCGAACTCGCCGCCGACATTGTCGATCAGGGCATCGTGCTGACCGGCGGCGGCGCGCTGATCGCCGAGCTGGACGAACTGCTCAAGGAAGCGACCGGGCTGCCCGTCACGGTCGCCGACGATCCGCTGACCTGCGTCGCGATCGGCACCGGCCGCGCGATGGAAGACCCCGCCTTCCGCGGCGTGCTCCAGCAAGCTTGATCGTTCAAGCTCCGCCATGGTCCGCCCGGTACATCGACGTCCGGGGCAATCCCGAAAGGCCCAGTACAGCCTGTTCGCGGCCTATGTCATCGCGGTGACAGGCGCCGTCGCCGGGCTGTTGCTGGCGATCCTGTCGGTCGTTGACCCCATCGGCTTTGCCCAATTGCGGGTGGTAAGCCAGGAAATCACCGCGCCGGTCGCGCGCGTGTCGCGGTCGGTCATCGGGTCGATTTCGGGCATCGACGACACCGTCGGGGCCTATGTCAGCGCAGGTTCGCAGAACCGGCGGCTGCGCAGCGAACTGGCCGACACGCGCCGCGAGCTGGTCGCGACCAGTTCCTTGCAGGAAGAGAACCGCCAGCTGAAGGCGCTGCTCAAATTGCAGGAAACCGACAAGACCGCGCTCGCCAACGGCTATCTGCTCACCTCGACCTCGACCAGCAGCAAGCGCATCGCGCTGCTCAGCATCGGGCGCAAGCTGGGCGTGACCGCGGGCCAGCCGGTGCGCGCTGCCGACGGGTTGATCGGCCGCGTCCTCAGCAGCGGCCCGTCGGTGTCGCAGGTGCTGCTGCTCACCGACGTCGACAATATCGTTCCCGTCCGCCGCGCCCGCGACGGCCTGCCCGCGCTGGCCTATGGCCGCGGCAACGGCGATCTGGACATTCGCACCCTCAACATCGCCAACAATCCGTTCAAGCCCGGCGACATCTTGGTTACATCGGGCACCGGCGGCCTCTATCCGCCGAACATCCCGGTCGCGATCGTCGTGCGGCGCCAGGACGACGGCGCCCTTGCCCGCCCCCTCGCCGACCCCGGCAAGGTCGATGCGGTGTCGGTGCTGCGTCCCTACACCCCCGACAATATCGAGGCACAGGCAGCCCCTGCCCCACCGCCCGCAGCGCCCGCAGGCGCCACCCCATGAACAATCGCGCCGCGCCGCGTCTGGGCGAACCGGCCTCGCTGTGGCGGATGCGGATCGTGCCGGTGGCGACGGTGATGTTCGCCTCGGCGCTGCCGCTGATGCTGCCGCTGGTCGCCAATTCGCCGGTGCTGCCGCCGCTGGGGCTGCTGTTCTTTCTGTGCTGGCAATTGCTGCGCACCGAAATGTGGCCGGTGTGGATCGGCCTGCCGCTGGGATTGTGGGACGATCTGTTCAGCGGGCAGCCGATCGGCACCGCGGTCGGGCTGTGGACGCTGGCCAGCATCGCGATCCATTATTCGTCGCAGCGCATCTATTGGCGCGGCTTTCTGCACGACTGGGCGATCGCGGCGCTGTTGATCGCGATCATTCAGTCGCTTGCGGCGCTGATCGTCCATCCCGGCGCCGCGACTGGGCGCGTGCTGGGGCTGGTGGTGCCGCAAATCATCATTTCGGCGCTGCTCGTCCCGCTGTTCATGCGGCTCACCGGCAAGTTTGACAATTTCCGCCTGAAACGCCGATAATCCCGCTAATCAGAAACCAGATGCCGCGCAAAAACCCGCCCATTACCGAAGCCTGGAGGGGAATCACCTTCACCCGCCGCGCGCTTGTCGTAGGCGGCGCGCAGGCGGCGGTCGGGGTCGCGCTGGCGGCCCGCATGGCCTATATCTCGGTCGTCGACAATGATCGCTATGTGCTGGAATCGGAAAGCAACCGGGTCAATCTGACGCTGGTGCCGCCGCGGCGCGGGTGGATCGTCGACCGCCATGGCAAGGCGCTGGCGAACAATCGCGTGTCGCTGCGCATCGACATCATTCCCGACCGATTGCACAACAAGGACCTGGTGCTGGGGCAATTGCGCACGTTGTTGCGGCTCGACGGCGATGCGATGGACCGGATCAACCGCGACCTGAAGGCGGCATCGGGGTTTCAGCCGGTCGCGGTCGCCGAAGACATGACCGAGGCCGAATATGCGTCGATCCTGGTCCGCTTGCCCGAAATGCCCGGCATCGCCCCGCAGCGCGGCTTTGCGCGCAATTATCCGACCGGCGCCGCGGTCGGGCATCTGATCGGCTATGTCGGCGCGCCCAACGCCGAAGAATATCAAAAGGCGAAGGACCCGCTGTACATCACGCCGGGGTACAAAATCGGGAAAGACGGGCTGGAGAAATATTTCCAGCCGATGCTGAAGGGCGAGCCCGGTGGACGGCGGGTCGAGGTCACCGCGCGCGGCAAGGTGGTGCGCGATCTGGAAACCCAGCCCGATGTGCAGGGCAAGACCGTCCATCTGACCATCGACGCCGATCTGCAGGAATTTGTCGCACGGCGGATGGGACGCGAGTCGGGCGCGGCGGTCGTCATCGACTGTACCAACGGCGACATCTTGTCCTTTGTCTCGATGCCGAGCTTCGATCCGAACAGCTTTTCGGACGGGATCAGCAACAGCGAATATAGCTGGCTGCGCGCCGACGACCATCAACCGCTGATCAACAAGGCGACGCGCGGGCTGTATCCGCCGGGTTCGACACTGAAACCGATGGCGGCGATCGCGGCAGTCGACCATGGCGTCGATCCGAGCGAGCGCCATACCTGCATCGGCGGTTACCGCCTGGGCAACCGCTTTTTCCGCTGTCTGGGCACCCATGGCAGCGTCGATATGCCGACGGCGATCATGAAAAGCTGCAACAGCTATTTCTACTGGCTCGCCCACCGGCTTGGCTATGACGCCATGGCGCCGACCGGAAAATTGCTGGGGCTGGGCGAGGAATTTCAGCTGGCGGGCAGCAACCAGCGATATGGCACCATTCCCGACAGCGCGTGGAAGATGAAAAAATACGACCAGCAATGGTCGGCATCGGATTCGCTCAACGCGGTTATCGGGCAAGGCTATGTCAGCGTAAATCCGCTCCAGCTGGCGGTGATGACGGCGCGGATCGCGTCGGGGCGGCGGCTGTATCCCCGCCTGATCAACCGCGAATTCAGGAACGAGCCCCTGCCCTTTTCGCCCGAGGCGCTCGCGGTCGCGCGCCAGGGCATGGATCTCGTGGTCAACGGCGCGGGCACCGCGGTGCGCAGCCGCCTGCCGCTCGACGGCATCACCATGGCGGGCAAAACCGGCACCGCGCAGGTGCGCGGACTCGGCACCGGAAACGGCAAAAGCGGCACGTGGAAATTTCGCGATCACGGCCTGTTCATCGGTTTTGCGCCGGTCGTCAATCCGCGCTACGCGACCGCCGTGGTGATCGAACATGGCATGGGCGGCGCGCGCGCCGCAGCCCCGGTGGCCAAGGATTTCATGACCTTTCTGTTCGATCGCGAAAAGGCGTTGGAGGCGCTGGAGACGTTTGAGGCGGGCTGGGGCGGCACGATCAAGGAGCGGATGGACCGCGACTATGCGGCGTGGAAATCGGGCGCGTCGAGCGACCCCGACCCGGAGGTGCCGCAATGATCGTCGTGCCGCCCGCCATCCAGCGCATCCCATGGAAACTGATCGCGGTGCTCAGCGCGATCACCGGTTTCGGCCTGCTCGTCCTCTATTCGGCGGCGGGCGGCAATTGGTCGCCGTGGGCTTTGCAACAGGGTGTGCGGTTCCTGGTCTTCCTGACCGTCGCGCTGGTCATCGGGCGCCTTCCGATCCGGATCTTCGAGGATTTCTCATACATCGCCTATATCGGGGTGCTCATCCTGCTGATTGCGGTCGAGCTGCTCGGCTTTGTCGGTGGGGGGAGCCAGCGCTGGCTGAACCTCGGCTTCATGAACCTGCAGCCATCCGAGCTGATGAAGGTCACGATCGTCGTGGCGCTGGCGCGCTTCTATGCGCAATTGCCGCCCGGCAATACCCATAGTTTCACCGCATTATGGCCGGCGCTGGTGATGATCGGCCTGCCCGCCGCGCTGGTCATGCTGCAACCCGACCTTGGCACCGCGCTGTCGATCTGTATCGGCGGCGCGGTGGTGATGTTCGCCGCCGGCCTGCCCTTTTGGTGGTTCGGCAGCACCGCGATCGCTGGCGCCGCGGCGCTGCCCGTGCTGTTCTCGTTCCTTCACGATTATCAGCAAAAGCGGGTGCTGATCTTTCTCGACCCCGAGAGCGATCCGCTCGGCGCCGGTTACCATATCAGCCAGTCAAAGATTGCCATCGGATCGGGCGGCATCGGCGGCAAGGGGTTCCTCAACGGGTCGCAAAGCCACCTCGACTATCTGCCCGAGGGGCATACCGACTTCATCTTTGCCACCATGGCCGAGGAATGGGGGCTGATCGGCGGGCTGGGGCTGCTGTTTGCCTTTTTCCTGCTGCTCCGCTGGTCGACCCGCGTCGCGTTGAGAGCGCGCACCCGTTTTGGCCAGTTGACCGCCGCGGGGCTGACGATGACGATCTTTTTCTACATCGCGATCAACCTGATGATGGTGATGGGGCTGGCGCCCGTGGTCGGCATCCCGCTGCCGCTGTTTTCCTATGGCGGGTCGTCGATGCTGACGATCATGACCTGCGTCGGTATCATCCTGGCGATCGAAAACGACAGCAAAACGGGGACGCGCCGCTTTCATTGAGAAAAATCTTCGCGCCAGCCATTGCCATCCCCCGATGGGCATGATAGCGGGCCGCTCGCTTCGCAGCAAAGAGGATAACTCGCCGCCGCCAAGCGCGCCGAAAACGGCAGTGGACGCATAGCTCAGTTGGTAGAGCAGCTGACTCTTAATCAGCGGGTCCTTGGTTCGAGCCCAAGTGCGTCCACCATTTACTTGAAATCATTGGGGAATTTTCGCAGACCTGAAATCCGGTCGCAACTGCGCTCGAATTAGGTCGGAAAACTCTGCACAAACCACGAAGCTATCGCTGCGAAATCAGCCATTTTTCAATGCTGTAGCGCTTCGCATATGCAAACGAGATTGTAGGTCCGGATTGCCTATCCTTGGATGCTGCTCCTCACTTTAGAGGCAAATTTGCCGGCCGATCAGGCAACCCGATCATACAGGTGATCTATAGGCCAGGTCTCTATCGATCAGAAATGGCCGCAATCTCGATCGATAGACGCGCTCACTATCGATCATGCAGCACGTCCGGTAACGAACGGTGAGCGAACGCGCCGCCGACCGAGCGCACCTGTCCGTCCTAAAATGGCCGGTATCAGCCGTGAGCTGCCCGTCGACTTTTGGATTGGGACGGGCAATAGCGGACGTCATAAGCGTGGCGCTTGCTTACGGCGAGGATCGACCAAACCGGTCGATCCCGCGCTGATAGGCGGCTCCGAAAAGGGCGAGGCAAAACGCAAACACGCAAGATCTCGCTTCGATATGCATGGCTTGCCAGTTCCGCGCCCCTCACACGCTTACAGACTTCCACGGACTCGATCGAATTGCGATGCGATATGACGCGCATAAGGACGACCACAATCTCTTATAATTAGATTATCTGCCTCCCAATAGACCAAGTCGAGGTCTTCGAGAGAAGCCATGGCAATGTACGCGGCCTCGGACATTGGAGTACCGATTCGCGCCCTGCCGCCACAAAGCAGATCACGAATAATAGCGCCGCGCTCGCCTTCGCTCGCATCGATTGCTACTCCGCGCGTCGCGGTCAGTTGCCTGCCGCCGATCAGATCGCGATAATGCCCCGCACGCTTTTCATTCTGGACGATCAGGTCGGGGAATTTGCTGATCGCGCTGGCGCCAAAGCCGAGCAGAATGGGCGCGTCGTCGTCGGTAAAGCCCTGGAAGTTTCGGTTCACCCGTCCTTCCCTTGCGGCGATGGCCAGCGGATCGGTGGGCAGTGCGAAATGGTCGAAGCCGATGGGGACATAGCCTGCTGCGGTCAGACGATTGAACCCCAACTCCGCCTGTTCGAAGCGAAGTTTGTGGTCGGGCAGATTGCTTGCGTCGATCCGCCGTTGGCGGGGGATCATTGCGGGCAGATGCGCATAGCCGAACAGCGCGACGCGGCTCGGCGCGAGGCGGATGGTTTCGTCGAGGGTGGCGTCGAGGTCAGTCAGGCTCTGCCCGGGCAGGCCGTACATCAGGTCGAAGTTGATCGCGTCGATGCCGCGCAGGCGTAGGCTGGCCATCGCGTTTTCGATATCGGCGAGCGGCTGAACACGCCCGATCGCCTGCTGGATCTGCGGCGCAAAGGTCTGCACGCCCAGACTGACACGTTTGACGGAGGACGCGGCTAGGACGCGCGCCCAATCGACGGAAAAGCCGCGCGGGTCGATCTCGATCGAAATATCGGGGTCGCTGACGTCGAAGACGGTCAGGATGCGGTCGAGCAGGCGCACAAAATCGACCGGCGCGATAGCGTTGGGACTGCCGCCGCCGAACGCGATGCGCTGGACGCGCGCGCGGCCACCGATGCGCTTGGCGACCATGGCTATTTCGGAGCGCAGCGCTGTCAGATAGTCGCCTAGGCGCTGGGTGCGGTTCGCGGCGCCGGTATTGCAGCCACAATACCAGCAAATCTGGTCGCAGAACGGGATATGGACGTACAGCGAGATAGGCGTCGCGGATTCTATCCGGTCGAGCGCCGCGGCATATTCGTCGGCACCGATATCGTCGCTAAATTCGACCGCGGTCGGGTAGCTGGTATAGCGCGGCACCGGCGTTGCCAACAGGTCGGGACAATAGCTCCACATGGTGACGGATTAGGCGGCGGCTGACGCGGTCGCATTGACCCAGATCAACGCGGCGATCAGCAACAGCTTTTCCTGACACCCAATGATTTGCCGCGCCGTTCGTTCATCGCGTGACAGGCCTTGGCGCAAGCCTTCTCGCCCTTCCCGTCGGGCGCATCCGGTATGAGCAGCAGGTGGCGACCGCCGCCGCAATCGGGGACAATCAGGACGCGGGCATCAACGGCCAGCGGCGCCATCGCGAGGGCTGTACCCGCGACCAGAGAAGCGAACGCCTGGCCGATCATAGCGCCGCCTCCTCTTCATCCTCGACAAAGATGCGCAGCGCCGCGCCGTCGAGATCGTCGAACTGCCCGCGGCGCAGCGACCAGAAAAAGGCCGCGAGCCCGAGCAAGCCGAGCCCGAGCGCAATCGGGATCAGGACCGCGAGACCGTTCACCGGATCGCCCTTTTCAGCCGCATCGCGTTGCCGACGACAAGCAGCGACGATCCCGACATCGCCAGCGCGGCCACGAGCGGGGTGACGTAGCCGAGGAACGCCAGCGGCACGGCGATGACATTGTAACCGATCGCCAGCGCGAAATTCTGTCGGACGATCGCCTGCGTCCGCCGCGCCATCCGCAACGTTGCGACGATCGGCATCAACCGGTCGCCGAGAAAGATGCAGTCCGAGGCATTTTTGCCAACGTCGCTCGCCGAACCCGGCGCCATCGAGGCATGTCCGGCCGCCAGCGCGGGCCCGTCATTGAGGCCGTCGCCGATCATCAGCACCTTGTGCGTGACGCTCTGGCGCGCGAGCGCGGCGAGCTTGTCTTGCGGGCTCATTCCGGTTTGCGCGGTCATCGCCAGTTCGCGGGCCACCGGTGCCACCGCCGCGGCGCGGTCACCGCTCAGGATCGACACGTCGATGCCGTCGCCACGCAGCGCGTCGATCGCGGCGCGCGCATCAGGGCGCAGGCGGTCGGCGAAGCGGATCGTGGCGACGAGCGCGCCGTCGATCGATAGCTGGGTCGCCAGCGCGTCACCCTCGATGGGGTCGCTCGGGCGACCGAGGGTCACGACATGATCGCCCCATTTGGCCTCGACGCCGAATCCCGGCGTTTCGCGGATAGAATGGACATCGGCGCGCGCGACGTCGCGCGCCTGCAATCCGCGCGTCAACGCCTCGCTCAGCGGGTGGCGACAGGCCTGCGCCAGAGCCAACGCCAGCGACTGGACATGAGGGTCGAGGCGTTCGAGATCGCGGGCCTCGGGGCGGCCGAGGGTCAGCGTCCCGGTCTTGTCGATCATCGCCCGGTCAACCTCTGCCAGCCGTTCGAGCGCCGATCCATCCTTGACCAGCACCCCGACGCGCATCAATTCGCCCGCCGCGACGATCTGCGCTGCTGGCACCGCCAGCCCGAGCGCGCACGGGCAGGTGATGATCAGCACCGCCACCGCGATCAGCAGGCTTTGGTGCCAACCCGCGCCGATCACCATCCAGCCGACAAACGCCAGCAAGGCGAGCGCATGAACCGCGGGGGCGTAGAGCCGCGCCGCGCGGTCGGCGATGCGGACGTAGCGCGACTTGCCCTGCGCCGCCTCGCCCATCAGGCGCGCGATATCGGCCAGCGCAGTGTCGGCGCCAACCGCCGACACCTTGACCTCGACCGGCGCATCCAGATTGAGCGTCCCGGCGTGAACGCGGTCGTCGGGTCGAACCGGCTGCGGTGCGCTTTCGCCGGTCAGCAGCGACAGGTCGAGTCGGCTCGACCCGCGGATAACGGCACCATCCGCCGCTAGCCGTTCACCCGCTGCGACGAGCATCACCATCCCCGGCTCCAGCGCTGTCGCGTCGACCCACCGGCTTTTACCATCGTCGCCGAGGACCATTGCGCCGGTGCCCATGTTGCGCAGCAAAGCGGTGATGCCGCCGCGGGCGCGGTCGCGCATCACGCTGTCGAGCCAGCGGCCGCACAGCAGGAAAAAGAGCAGCATCACGGCGCCGTCGAAATAGGCGTGCGGGCCGTGGGTTGCGGTTTCGTAAAGACTGATGGCGCTTGCAAGCAGCACCCCAATGCTGATCGGCACATCCATGTTGGTCTGGCGATGGCGCAGCGCGCGCCACGCCGAGCAAAAGAAGGGTCGTCCGGCATAAGCAACCGTCGGCAGCGCGATCATCGCCGACAGCCAGTGGAACAGGTCACGCGTCGCGCCCGTCGCCCCCGACCAGACCGACACCGACAACAGCATGATGTTCATCATCGCAAAGCCCGAAACCGCGACCGCGCGCAGCAGTTCGCGGCTGCTGGCCGCTGCCGGATCGGCGTCGCCCAAGGCGTCACCGATCGGATGCGCCTCGAACCCCAAGGTCGTGAACGCGCCGATCAGGTCGGGCATCTCGGCATCGGGGACGCACGACAGATGGACGCGTTTTTCGGTGAAGTTCACGCGCGCCGACGCGATACGGCGATCGCGCACGAGCCCCTGCTCCAGCTTGGCGATGCACCCTGCGCAGCGAATGTCGGGAACGGCGAAATCGCGTTCGATGAGGGCCACAGCGGTCATTGCAGATCGATCCGATAGCGCGCCTCGTCCGAGCCCTTGGCGACGCTGATGTCGAGCCGCTGGCGCCCTATCGCCAGCGGCTCGACCGAGCGCCACGCGCCATCCTCCACCGCTTCGAACCGCAGGGTGAAAGGGGCGGTGCGCCCGAGTGGATGGCTGGCGGTTGCAGCGACGCGCAGGTCGCTCAGCGGTCGGCCATCCTTGCGAATTTCGACGCGAACATGGCGGTCGGCATCAAGCGAAACCTTCGGCGTCCATGCCAACCGGTCCTGCGCCTCCGCGCGCGCCAGCCAGACATTGTAGTGCTGGCTCGCGACATAGCTGTTTTCGACCACCTTGCCGCCAAAGGTCGACATCGCGAGCCGGGCCATGGTGAAATTGACCGTGATGACGACGGCAAAGAAGATGACGAGGATCGCGGTCATGTGCCAGCCGGTGAAGACCTTGCGGATCGGTTTGTCGCTCATTGTCCTGCCTCCGGTCGGTCGAACTGGATGACGTCGCTGTCGCCGCGCGGGTCGCCGTCGAGGCCGCGGGTCGCGATGGTAAAATCCTGCCGCGCCGGTCCGTCACCCGGTGCCGCGACGAACAATCGGACGCGCGTAACGCTGTCGGGCGCGAGCGCGATCTCGACCCGCTGCTTCGCGGTTTCACGCGATCCCGCCTCGGTCCACAGCGCGGCTCCTGCCAGCCCATCCACCGTCACCGCGACGCGGCGGGGGCGCGTTTCCATATTACGCAGTTTCAGCGTGTAGTTGTTGCGAATGTGGCCGTCGGAGAGCTGGACATAGAGCGGGCTGCGCTCGTGCTGGACGGCGAGGTCAAGCCGGGTGCGCTGGCCAAGCGAAAACAGCATCGCGGCGCCGATCGCACACCACACGCCCAAATAGGCGAGCGTGCGGGGACGGAACAAAGTCTTGCGAACCGGCTTGCCGATGCCGCCCGCCTTTTCGACCGCGGCATCGTCGAGCGTGCAATAATCGATCAGTCCCCGCGGACGCCCGATCTGGCCCATGACATCATCGCATGCGTCGATGCACAGCGCGCAGGTGATGCAGCCGATCTGCGGCCCTTCGCGAATGTCGATGCCGGTCGGACACACCGCGACGCACTGGTTGCAGTCGACGCAATCGCCGAACGCACCGGGATACGCCTGCGCCTTTTTGACGCTGCCACGCGGTTCGCCGCGCCAGTCCTTGTACGTCACCAGCAGCGATTTTTCGTCCATCATCGCGGTCTGGATGCGCGGCCACGGACACATATAGATGCACACCTGTTCGCGCATGAACCCGCCGAGGATGAAGGTCGTCGCGGTCAGCACGGCAACGGTGCCATAGGCGACCGGCGCCGCCTCCCCCGTCCAGAAATCCGCAGTCAGCGCCGGCGCATCGGCGAAATACATGATCCACGCGCCACCGGTCCAAAAGGCAATGGTCAGATAGATCGCATATTTGAAGCCGCGCTTGACGAGCTTTTCCGCCGTCCACGGACCGTTCGCCAAGCGGATCTGCGCGTTGCGGTCGCCATCGACCAGCCGGTCGACATGCTGAAACAGGTCGGTCCACACCGTCTGCGGACAGGCATAGCCGCACCAGGCGCGGCCCACCGCGCTGGTAACGAGGAACAGCCCGATCCCCGCCATGATGAGCAGGCCCGCGACATAGTAAAATTCGTGCGGCCAGATTTCGATCTGGAACATGTAGAACCGCCGGTTCGCGAGATCGACGAGCACCGCCTGGTCGGGCGCATAGGGGCCGCGGTCCCAGCGGATCCACGGCGTGCCATAATAGATCGCCAGTGCGATCCCCATGATCGCCCATTTGAAGCGGCGAAAGGGACCATCGACCTTTTTGGGGTAAACGCCTTTTCGCGCCGCATAGAGCGGCGCGTTCTCGCCGGTCAGGTCTTCAGGGCTGGCCATCGGCTCTCTGCCCTTCCGATATTGGCGCGAGCGCGGGCGCCGATGCTTTCTCGCCGCCGCCGAGCGAATAGACATAGGTCGCGAGCATCTTGACCGTCACCGGGTCGAGCCGGTGGCCCCAGCGCGGCATCACGCCGTTGCGCGGCTGCGCGATCGTCGCGGCCAGGCTGTCGCGATCGCCGCCATAGAGCCAGACGGCGTCGGTCAGTTTCGGCGCGCCCACGGTGCGATCCCCGGCGCCCGTGGCGCCGTGGCAGACGGCGCAATTCGCTTGGAACAGCGCGTTGCCGCGCGTCGAAGCCGCACTCGGCTTTTCCTGCTTGCTGATGACGCGGACATGGCTGACGACATCGGCGATTTGCGCCGCATCGAGAATGCCGTCGCGGCCGAACGCCGGCATCTGGCTGATGCGCGTCGCCTTGTGGTCGGGGTTTCGAATGCCGTGTGCGATCGTATATTCGATGCTCGCCAGATCACCGCCCCACAGCCAGTCATCGTCGGTCAGGCTGGGGTAGAGTTTCTTCACCCCCGCTCCGCCCGCGCCGTGGCACTGAACGCAATGAACGCGGAACGCCGCGGCGCCGCCTTGCACCGCCGCCTGCATCAGCTCGGGTTTGGCAGGCAGATCGGTCAGCGCCGTCGCGGCAATGGCGTTGGTGATCGGCGCGCGGCGCACCGCATGCGCCTGCATCTCGCGCTCCAGATCGCTGCGGCTGCTCCACCCCAGCACGCCCTGCGTGGCGCTGTTGAGCATCGGCCAGGCGGGATAGAGGACGACATAACCCGCCGCCCACACGATCGAGGCGTAGAAGGTCCACAGCCACCAGCGCGGCATCGGCGTGTCGAGTTCCTCAATGCCGTCCCATTCATGGCCGACGGTGCTCGTGCCGGTGGCTTCGTCGATACGCTTGCGGTCAGCCATGCTCGTCGTCCTTGAAGATCATCATTGCGGCCTCTTCATTGTAGCGGCGCGCGCCCTTGCGGAACGGCCAGGCGACAAGGCACAGAAACAGGATCGCCATCGCGAGCAGACCCCAGCTGTCGGCGAAATGGCGCAGATCATTGTAGGTCACCGTGCCTTCTCCTGCGGCACCGCGGGCGCCGCGCCCTGCTCCTGCGGGGCAGCCTTTTCAACATCGACGAGCGTGCCGAGCATCTGGAGATAGGCGATCAGCGCATCCATTTCGGACAAGCGATCGGGATTGCCGTCGAAATCGCGCACCTGCGCCTTTGGATAGCGTTTCTGCAGATCGATGCCCGCCGCCGGATCGACCTGCGCCTTCAGATCCTCATTCGCCGCCGCGATGGCTTCCTTGCTGTACGGCACACCGACCCGCGACAGCGCCGTCAGATCGTTGCGCATGTCGCCGATGTAGAGATCGCGCTCGGCCAGAAAGGCATAGGGCGGCATGATCGATTCCGGCACGACGCTGCGCGGGTCGATCAGATGCGCCTTGTGCCACTCGTCCGAGTAACGCCCGCCGACGCGCGCAAGGTCAGGTCCGGTGCGCTTCGACCCCCATTGGAACGGATGGTCGTACATGCTCTCGGCGGCGAGGCTGTAGTGGCCATAGCGTTCGACTTCGTCGCGGAACGGGCGGATCATCTGGCTGTGACAGGTGTAGCAGCCCTCGCGCATATAGATGTTGCGACCCGCCAGCTCGAGCGGGGTGTAAGGGCGCATGCCATCGACCTTCTCGATCGTGTTATCGATCCAGAATAGCGGCGCGATCTCGACGATGCCGCCGATCGCGACCGCGACGAGCGCGAAGAGGCCGAGCAGGCTGACGTTACGCTCGAGCTTCTTGTGGCTGAGGCGCTTTTCGGTGGGTTGGGTGGCCATCGGGCGGATCCTTAAGCGGCGGGAACGAGCGCGAGCGGGCGGTCCGCGGCGGCATGATGCGGGGTTTCGGTCATCGGTTTTTCGGCGCGCACCTTGCCGCTGAGCGTCGCCCAGACGTTGACGATCATGATGAGGAAGCCGGCGAGGTAGAGCAGCCCGCCCGTTGCGCGAATGATGTACATCGGGTGCATCGCCGCGACGCTTTCGGCAAAGCTGTAAACGAGGTAGCCGTCGGCGCCATATTCGCGCCACATCAGCCCCTGCATGATGCCCGCCACCCACATCGACGCGGCGTAGAAAACGATGCCGACGGTCGCGAGCCAGAAGTGCCAGTTGACCATGCGCAGGCTGTAGAGGCGCGGACGGCCCCACAGGCGCGGCACCAGATAATAGACGCAGGCAAAGGTGATCATGCCATTCCAGCCGAGCGCGCCCGAATGGACATGGCCGATCGTCCAGTCGGTGTAATGCGACATCGAGTTGACCCATTTGATCGACATCATCGGGCCTTCGAAGGTGCTCATGCCGTAAAAGGCGAGCGCCATCACCATCATGCGGATGATCGGGTCGGTACGGATCTTGTCCCACGCGCCGTTCAGCGTCATCAGCCCGTTGATCATCCCGCCCCAGCTCGGCATCCACAACATGATCGAGAAGACCATGCCGAGCGTCTGCGCCCAGTCGGGCAGCGCCGTGTAATGCAGGTGATGCGGCCCGGCCCAGATGTAGAGGAAGATCAGCGACCAAAAGTGGATGATCGACAGGCGGTAGCTGTACACCGGCCGCTCGGCCTGCTTCGGTACGAAATAATACATCATCGCGAGGAAGCCCGCGGTCAGAAAGAAACCGACCGCATTATGCCCGTACCACCATTGCGTCAGCGCATCCTGTACCCCGGCAAAGGCGGCATAGCTTTTTGACCCGAAGATGCTGGCGGGCATCGACAGATTGTTGACGATGTGGAGCATCGCGATGGTGATGATGAAGCTGAGGTAAAACCAGTTCGCGACATAGATATGCGGTTCGCGGCGCTTGACGATGGTGCCGACAAACACCGCCAGATACGCGACCCAGACGATCGTCAGCCACAGGTCGACATACCATTCGGGCTCGGCATATTCCTTCGCCTCGGTCACGCCCATCAGATAACCGGTCGCAGCGAGGACGATGAACAGCTGGTAACCCCAGAAGACAAAGCGAGCGAGCTTGGGAAAGGCGAGCCGGGCGCGGCAGGTGCGCTGCACGACATAATAGCTCGTCGCGATCAGCGCGTTGCCGCCGAAGGCAAAGATCACTGCTGAGGTATGCAGCGGCCGAATGCGGCCAAAGGTTGTATATTCGAGGTTGAAGTTAAGCGCCGGGAACGCGAGCTGGAGCGCGATGAACAGCCCCGCCGCCATCCCGGCGATCCCCCAGAACAGGGTCGCAATGACACCCCAACGGATCGGGTCGTCGTCATAGATACCTTCGCTGGCGGGCATCTTCAGCACGCCGCGCGCCATCGCGCCATAATCGGCGCGCGAGACGGTCGTCCACAGCACGGTCAGCGCAGCGACGGCAACGATGCCCATATGCACCGCAAAGGGCGCATCGACCGCGAGCGCCGCCATCACCAGCGCGAGCAGTGCCAGCGCCAGCCAGCCGCCTGCTTTGATTACCAGACCGTCCATATGCTTGTCCCCGTTCGGTGCGGCGTTTGGGCCGCGCTTCGCTTCGCTCATGGACGCGCGGGTCCGCCGAAACATTGATCGGGATCAACGAATTGATTGCGCTTCATCAATGCGGCGCAACGGGCGACGGCGCAGGGACGGCTCCATCAACAACAGGAGCCAGGACTCATGAAAACGCAATATCTCTCCCTCGCCGCGCTAGCCATCGCGCTGGCAGTTCCCGGGCAAGCCGCGGCGAAAAGCGGCGACGTCCAGTTCAAGCTGCTTGCGACCTATGTCGCGCCCGACGGCAAGATCAGCGACGTAAAGCTTGACCTGCTCGGGCTGCCTGCGGGAACACAGACCAAGGCCGACGACAATATCGTGCCGACGGTCGCGATCGAATATTTCGTCGCCGACAATATCTCGGTCGAGACGATCGCTGGCGTCACCCAGCATGATGTCGTCGGTCGCGGCAGCCTCGCGGGTGCAGGACTGGTGTCGAATGCGAACATCGTCCCAGCGACGCTGACACTCAAATATCATTTCGGCAAAGACGGCGGCGTGCGCCCTTATGTCGGCGCCGGTCCGAGCTATTTCATCTTCATCGACGAAAAGCCCGGAGCGACGGCGGTCGCACTCGGTGCGACCCGGCAAAAGATGGGCGATTCGCTGGGGATAGCGTTTCAAGCCGGGGTGGACGTGCCGGTGAATGCCAAAGGTCTGGCGGTGACATTCGACGCCAAGCGCTATGTCATGCGCTCGACCGCGCGCTGGTTCGCCGGGCCGACCGAAGTGTTGCGCACCCGGCACAAGCTCGACCCTTGGGTCGTCAGCGCCGGGCTCACTTTCCGCTTCTGACCCAGCGGGTCAGCCCGCCATCGCCTCCATCGCCGCGCGGTCGTTGATCACGATCTCGCGGCGGGACGGCAGGTCGAGCACGCCTTCGCCGCGCATTTTGGTGAGTTGGCGGCTCGTCGTTTCGATCGTCAGCCCCAGAATGTCGGCAATCTGCTGGCGCCCGAAGGGCAGCTCAAAGCCACCCTTGGGCAAGGACGCATCGCATCCCTGACCCGACAGGCGCTCGGACATTTCGAGCAGGAACGATGCGACTTTCTCCGACGCCGACTTGCGCCCGAGCAGCATCATCCAGTGCCGGGCGCGGTCGAGTTCGTCGAGCGTGCGGCGCAGCAGCTTCTGCTGAAGGTCAGGATGCGAGCTGGCGAACTCATCGAAATTGTTGCGGTTGAAAATGCACACTTCGGCATCGGTCATCGCAGTGACGGTGTAGGGGCTTTCCTTGCCGAAAGGCCTTCCGATGAAGTCGGAGGGGAACACGACCCCGACGATCTGTTCGCGGCCGTCGGCGGTCGACACCACCAGCTTCAGCACCCCGGTCAGAACATTGGCCACCACGGGCGCGCCGTCGCCTTCCCACAGCAAGGTCTGCCCCTGCCGAACCTTTTGCTTGCGCCCCATTTTGCCGAGCGCCAGAATTTCCGTCGCGTCGAGGCTGGCGCAAATCGCGCGGTTGCGGACGACACAGGTGGAACAATCGGTCATGCCGCCGCCGTACAGCAGCCCGCTGGCTTTGGGAAGCGAAGCGACCCGCGACGGGTCAGTGCATGAGCAGAAGCGGGGCCGGTGCCGATTCCAGAAGATAGCGCGTCACGCCGCCAAAAAACGTCTCGCGCAACCGGGTATGCCCAAAGGCGCCCATCACGATCAGACCGGCGCCGATATCACGAGCGGTCCGCTCAAGCGCTTCTTCGATCGTTTCGACACTGCGCTCGATATGGCGCAGTTCGGCGTGGATCGCGTGGCGCGAGAGGTAGCGCAGCGCGTCGTCGGCGGCCACCTGCCCCTCATCCTGACCAACCGTGACCATGATAACCTGCGCTGCGTCGCGCATCAGCGGCACCGCTGCGCGCAGCGCGTGCGCCGCTTGCGGGCTGCCATTCCACGCCACCATCACCGGGGCGTCGAGATTGATCGGGCCGCAGGGTTCGGGAACGGCGAGCACCGGCACGGGAACTGCCATTGCCAGATCGCCCGCCATCATCGGCGGGGCAAAGCTGCGGCGCCGATCGGCGGTGCCGAGCGAAACTATGACGAGGTCGGCCAGCGTTGCGGCAAGCGTCAACGTCGCCAGCACGTCGCCGTCGGCCAGCGTCACATCCCAAGGCACATCTTCGCGTTCGAGGTCGGCGCGCAACCGCCGGTCGAGCGCCGCGTCAGCCGCCTGCGCCTTCGCCAACTGCTCGCTCGCCAGATACATGCCGCCGAACGGGTCTGTGGCAATGAACTGCTGAAACGGCGAGCTGATCACGAAATCCAGATGCGAACGATGCCGCCGCCCGATCGCCAGAGCGCTCTCCGATCGCGCGGGCATACCGGGACCATCGTCGGCGTGAATCAAGATATTGCGCATGTCAAATCTCCTGCTGTGACAGGGATATGACGCCGCAACGCGCGCCGCGTCATTGATCGCGGTCAAAATCACGGTCCGAGTTGGAGTGGAGAATTACGGGAAGTCCGGTGCTTTACAACCGATGGCCACTCTCATCCCGGCTTGCACACCGCACGATGGCTGGAATTGCAACCGCAACCCTTGTTATCCGTTTGCTGGTCTAATGACCGCTTTCGGGCGCGGCACGAATGCGGCGGGAACGGCCGCAATGAGGCGCAAAGCTGCCAGTTGCGACGCGAGCGGGTTGTGGGTGATTTTGTGACGTTAAGCGTTGCCGTCCATTGTCGTTCGTTGTGGTCTATTGAGCAGCTGATCATGCACGGATGCAGCCAAGTACCTGAAAACAATACACAATAGGCCACGACAGAACGGCCTCTTAATCAGCGGGTCCTAGGTTCGAGCCCTAGTGCGTCCACCATTTCCTTGAAATTATTAGGAAATTTACTCCACCCGAAAACTTGGCGAGCACCGAGCTTGAATTAGGTCGGAAGATTCTGCACAAACCGCAGACAGGCCACCCCTAAGTCGGCTACTTTTCAATGCTAAAGCGCTTCAAGTTCGCGAACAAGTTTCTGGGCGCCGCTCGCAGATCCTTGGATACGGCTTCTCATCTAGAGGCACATGTCGGTGATCGGGCGCCCCGATCATGCAACGAGGCCAGCCACGCACGACCAACCAACGCGCCTTTAACCTGGCGCACTCCGTCCGTCCTGCAATGACCGCTTCCGGTTAGGCAGCTTTTAGCAGGAAAATCGAGAGAAGCGGACGTTCGCGATATGCCGGTTGGCTATCGTGGCCAACGAGATGTCATTGGCGAGCGCCAACGCGCGGTTCCAACTTTCGAGACGTGCCGCGCTCCACCAGAAGTGGCGGCATCACGAGACTCTCTTCAGCGCCGTTATCGATAAGTTGCTTCAACCTATCGATCATCGCTTTGGCACCGGCGGCGATATCCTGACGAATTGTCGTCAAGGGCGGCAGCGTCTGGGCAGCGAGCGGAAGGTCGTCGTAACCGATAACCTGCACATCATCCGGAACCGATTTCCCGAGAAGATGAAGCTCTTTAAGCGCTGCCATCGCAATGAGGTCAGACGCCGCCACGATCCCGTCGAACGATTGCGACGTCGTCGCCAAAGCTGTGCCAATATTCGCGACGATTTCTTCATCCGAGAGATGAAGCGGAAAATGCGTCAGCGTCACATTGGCCGCCGACACTGCTTGCTGGACCCCGGTCAGACGCCGGGCGATCTCAATGCCAGTCGTATCCCCCAAAAATAGCAGCTGAGTGGCGCCGCGGTTTATCAAATGCTCCGCCGCAAGGCGGCCGCCAAGCTCATTGTCGGTCCCCACCACGCATTGGCGTTGCCCCGAGCGGTAATGCCCCCAAACGACCAATGGGCGATAGGATTCGGCGACGCGTTCGATGACATCGAACTGATCCGACTGGCCAATCACGATCACGCCATCGACCATCCCGGACCCGGTGATACGATCGAGCCATTCCTCGTTCTCATCGGGGATCGCACGGCTCAGCATGATATCGTAGCCGCTCTCGGTGAGTTCGTCCGCCAAACTGCCAAGCAGTGTCATGAAAAACGGGTCGGAGATGTGTTGGCGGCGCTCGTGACCGAGCGGGATGACGACACCGATGACACCGGTTCGCCGGGATCTCAGCTTGCTGGCCATCTGGTTGGGCCGGACACCATGATGCCGGGCAAGCTCGCGAATTTGATGGCGCGTTTTCGGGTTGACGAGCGAGCTGCCGGCAAGCGCGCGCGACACCGTCCCGGTCGACACGCCGGCAAGTCGCGCAAGATCGGCGAGGGTGCGCACTTCCTTCGTGCTTATTTCGTCGCCGCTATCCGCCATGTTTTGCGCATTTCCTTGTCCAGTCCAGCGCCTAGCATGGAATATATTCGGCTGCGACCGCCTTGTCAGGTCAGCGCCGTGCCGGGCCGCTGACGTGCGCCACCGGCATCGACGCGCGTCGTCGCCAAGGCCCCAACGAGCATCAAAACACCGCCGAGCATGATCGCATTGCGCGGGTCGCCCCCTAGAACAGGGCGATACAGCAAGGGCATGGTCAGGGTTTCGACGAGCATCGGGATGACGATGAACATGTTGAAGATGCCCATGTAGATGCCGTTGCGCTCCGGCGGGATGGCGTCCGCCAGCATGACATAAGTGTTGCCCATCATCCCGGCCCAGCCGATGCCGATGCCGATCATCGCGAAGTAGAGCAGGCCAGTACCGCCGCCGCCAAGATGGGGGATCGCCAGCATCGCCCCTCCCGACGCGACAAGGCACAGTGCGTGAACGCTTCGCGCGCCCCAGCGGCGCACGACCGGAATCAGCAAGAGCGCGGTGATGAAGGCGATGAAATTATAGAAGGCGCCCAGTTGCTGCGCGGTAAGCGCCGCATCGCGAAAACCCTCGGTTGCGGGATCGGCGGTGCCATGGAGCGAGCGCGCCAGCGCGAAGGCGATGAATTGCCAATATAGAAACATCGCATACCACTGGCAGAACATCGCGAGCGCGAGCTGGCGCATCGGTTTGGGCATGTCAGCAATGGCGTCGCGGATTTCGGCGAGGGTCGCCCGCACCGTCAACGGACGGTCGTCGAGCGCGGTCGCCTCCTGCTGCGTCAACGGCAGCTCGGGGACCCGGATCACCGACCACAGGATCGTCGAAATCGACAATATGGCGCCAATGATGAAAGCGATGCGAACGATGTGCGGGATGCCGTTGGCGTCGAGCAGGTTGCGGTCGATGACGAGCGCCAGCAACGATGGCGCAAGATAGGACAAGGTCTGCGCAAGGCCGGTAAACGCGCTTTGCGTCAAAAATCCGATTGGACGCTGGTCGGGCGTCAAACGGTCCGCCACATAGGCGCGGTAGGGTTCCATCGTCACGTTGTTGCCAGCGTCGAGCAACCACAACAGCGATGCCGCCACCCATAGCGTTGGCGAATAGGGCATCAGAAAAAGGCTGATCGAGCAGATGATCGCCCCGATCAGGAAATAAGGCGTCCGGCGGCCGAATCGCGAGCGGGTCCGGTCGCTCATCGCGCCGACGAGTGGCTGGACGAGCAGCCCGGTCATCGGTCCGGCCAGCCAGAGCAGCGGCATATTGGCTTCGTCGGCGCCCAGAAAACCATAGATCGGCCCCATATTCGCCTGTTGCAGGCCGAAGCTGAATTGCAGCCCGAAAAAGCCGATATTCATTTCGATGATCCGCCAAAGCGACAGCCGCGGCTTGCCGATTCCCAACATCATTCTCTCCCCGGCGATGCCTTGCGACCGCCTTCCCATGGCATCTCTATCCGAAAATATCGAAATTGCAATCGATTGCATTTTTATATTGCAAACGATTGTAATAGCCCTATGCAGAGCTGCGAATCTAAAACACATGGGGAGAGCGATGATGAAATACCGTGCCATATTGGCGGCCAGTTCGGCTGCCCTGTTCCTGCTGCCGACTATGGCAACGGCCCAGAACAGCGCTCAGCCCGCCGAGCAAACGGCTGACGATGATGTGCTCGGCCTCGACGCGATCATCGTTACCGCGACGCCGCGGAGCGGCAACCGCCTCGATACCTCGGTGTCGGTCAGCGTGCTGTCCGAAACGGCGATCGCCGAGGCCGCGCCGCGCACCACCGCTGAAATTTTCCGTCAGATCCCCGGCATCCGTTCTGAAGCGACCGGTGGCGACGGCAACGCCAATATTGCCGTGCGCGGCCTGCCCGTTGCGTCGGGCGGCGCCAAATTCCTCCAGTTGCAGGAGGACGGCCTTCCCGTTCTCCAGTTCGGCGATATCGCGTTCGGCAACGCCGACATCTTTCTGCGCGCCGACCAGACGGTGGCGTCGATCCAGGCCGTCCGCGGCGGCTCGGCCTCGACCCTCGCGTCGAACGCACCAGGAGGTGTAATCAATTTTATCTCGAAAGACGGTAGCGATACCGGCGGCGTCGTCATGGCGACCCTGGGCCTCGATTACGAGGAATATCGGCTCGACTTTAACTATGGCGCAGCACTCGGCGAAAAGACGCGTTTCAATGTCGGGGGCTTTTGGCGCGAGGGCGAAGGGCCGCGGCGTTCAGGCTACAACGGTAACAGTGGTTATCAGATCAAGGCGAACCTGACGCAGGAGTTCGATTCGGGTTATATCCGCATCTATGCCAAACGGCTCGACGACCGCGCGATCGGCTATCTGCCGATGCCGACCTTGGTGACGGGCACCAATGCCGACCCGAAATATCAGTCCTTCCCGGGCTTCAACATCAAATCGGATACGCCGCACAGCGCCTTCTTTACCACCGACGTCGGGCTTGATGGCGACAACAACCGCCGCACCACCGACATCACCGACGGCATGCACCCCGTCGTCACCGCGGTCGGGTTCGAGGCCGTGTTCGAACCCACTGACGGCTTTCGCGTTGAAAACCGCTTTCGCTGGTCCGAAGTCAGCGGTCGCTTTGTATCGCCCTTCCCGTCGGAAATCGCCGGCGCGCAGGCGATCGCAAATTCGACCGGCGCCTATTTGCTAACCCGTGATTTCGGCGGCGCCGTCCCCGTCGGCACAACCTTCTCGCTCCGCTATGCCAACGGCCCGAATGCCGGGCAGGCGATCAACCCCGCGGGGCTGAACGGCAATGGCCTGCTGATGCGGACCCATTTGTTCAACACCGAAATCAACGATTTCGGCGGCTTCACCAACGACCTGAAACTCAGCAAGGATTTTGGCCCCGCAACGCTGACGGCGGGCTTCTACAAGGCGCGCCAAAATATCGACATGGACTGGGTGTGGAACAGCTATCTGCTAGAAGTGAAGGGTGACAACGCCGCCCTCGTCAACGTCGTCAACAATGCGACGGGACAAGTGCTGACGCAGAACGGCCTTTATGCTTATGGGGTGCCGTTCTGGGGGAATTGCTGCCAGCGCAGCTATAATGCGACCTATGACATCGACGCCCCCTATGCGGCGGTGGCGCTCGACTTCGACGCGCTGACCTTCGATGGCAGCATGCGCTATGATCATGTCCGCGCCCGCGGCAATTATGCCGGAACGCTGCAGGCGGCGAATTTCGACGTCAATGGCGACGGAACAATCCAGACCGTCGAACGCAGCGTATCACTGATCGACAACGGCAACCCCAGCCCGGTCAATTACAATATCGGTTACTGGTCCTGGTCGCTCGGCGCCAATTATCGCCTGTCGGATGACGCCGCGGTGTTCGCGCGCGCCAGCCGCGGTGGCCGCGCCAATGCCGATCGCCTGCTGTTCGGGGTCGTGCGCCCCGACGGATCGGTGCGCAAGGCCGACGCAATCGACTATGTGACGCAATATGAAGTCGGCGCGAAATATCGCAGCGGTCCCTTCGGCCTGTTCCTGACCGGTTTCCACGCCACCACCCAGGAACAGAATTTCGAAGTCACAAGCGGTCGCTTCCTCGATCGGACCTACAAGGCGATGGGCCTTGAACTCGAAGGCGCCTTCCGATCGGGCATCTTCGACCTGCGTCTGGGCGCGACCTACACCGACGCCGAAATCTCGAAGGACGCGATCTCGCCCGCCAACGAAGGCAATACCCCGCGCCGCCAGGCGAAGCTGATCTACCAGGTGACCCCGGCGATCGATTTCGATGTCGTTCGCGCCGGCTTCAACATCATCGGCACGAGCAAGGCCTTTGCGCAGGACGACAACCAGCTGGTGTTCCCTGCCTATACGCAGGTCAATGCCTTCATCAATTTTCGGCCGCTCGACCGTGTCGAGCTGTCGCTCAATGCCAATAATCTGTTCAACGTCACCGGCATAACCGAGGCGGAAGAAGGCTCGATCGTGAGCAACGCGAACAACTATATTCGCGCGCGATCGATCAACGGCCGGACCGTCTCGGCCTCACTGCGGTTCGAATTCTGAACTGCACTGGGTCGCAGGGCGCGGGAATGTTGGCTTCGGCCGGCATTCCCGTTGCTTTGCCGGAGGAGTTAAGTCCAATGCCATCATCGCGGGACGCGACGGCCATTCAGACGCTGCGGTGGCAAATCGCCAATGACCAGCCGATCGTTCCCAATGCAAGCCATCGCGCGCCGGTTCTGGCATCCGCCGACGTGCAACGCATCGGCGCTGGCCTGGACATCTGGGATGCTTGGCCGCTCGCCGATGCAACCGGACAACCGGTCCTATGGCGCGGCGGGGAGCTATGGTTTGCGCTCGCTGCGCCGGTATCGCAAGATCCCGAACAGCGGCATTTCGCAGCGCGTATCCATCATTTTCATCGTCGTACCGACGGCTTCCACCATCTAGGCCCAACCTTGCCTGCGGCACTGTCGCCCGGCAGCCGCGAATGGTCGGGCGCCGCGCGTCTTGAGGGCGACACGGTCAAGGTCTGCTTTACCGCCGCCGGCGTGAAGAACGAAGGCGAAGCCAGCTACCGTCAGCGCCTATTTTACACCCAGACGCGGCTGTCGAGCGATCCAACCACCGTGTTTGAGAAATGGAGTAAGCCAAAGGAGCTTTTGGCTCCCGGCGGACTCTATCTGGACGCCGACGAGGCCGAGGGCCGGATCGGCGAGATCAAGGCATTTCGCGACCCCTTCCTGTGGCGCGGCACGGGAGGCCGCGACTTTCTGCTCTTCACCGGCTCGTCAGCGATCAATCGCGGTGCATTCAACGGGGTGATCGGACTTGCCGAGGCGGGCGCCGATGGTCAGCTGCGAGCGCTGCCACCGCTGATCGACGCGTCAGGGGTCAATAATGAGCTGGAACGCCCGCATATCGTCACACACGAAGGTCGCCTCTATCTCTTCTGGTCGACGCAGGCGAAGGTCTTCGCGCCCGGCATCGCTGCCCCGACCGGGCTTTATGGCGCGAGTGCGCTTGACATCGGCGGACCATGGGAGTTGCTCAACGGTCATGGTCTGGTCTTTGCCAACCCTGAGCGCGAACCGTTCCAATGCTACAGCTGGTGGGTTCTGCCCGACCTCAGCGTCGCCAGCTTCGTTGATTATTGGGGCATCGACCATCCAAACGCTGCCGCCAAGCCGACAGGGCGGACCCATTTCGGCGGCACCTTTGCTCCCTTCCTGCAGATTGCGCTCGACCGTTGCCAGGCAACCCTGATTTCGGCAGCACGGTCATGATCGACCTCGCGGGCGTGGAACTTGGCGGGACCAAGACGATCGTCGTGCGCGGGCAACCCGGCGCCATTCGCGACCGCGTCGAAATTCCCACCGAAACCCCGGAAACGACGCTGACCGCCGTTGCCGACATCCTGGCACAATGGCACGAGGAAGCCACTCTGGCCGCCGTTGGCATTGCCAGCTTTGGGCCGGTTCGCATCGATCCGTCAGCCCGCGATTATGGCGTGATCCTTACCACCCCGAAGCCGTACTGGAGTGCCACGCCAGTCATGGCAGCGATCCGTGGCAGACTCAACCTGCCCGCTGCGATCGACACCGACGTTAACGCCGCCGCGCTCGCCGAACATGCGATTGGCGCCGCGAAAGCATGCACGTCCGTGGTCTATATCACGATAGGAACCGGCGTTGGGGGAGGCGTAGTTATCAATGGCAACCCCGTACATGGCATGTTGCACCCTGAAATCGGACATCTTCGCCTCCGCCGCGCCAGTGGCGACACGTTCGCCGGCAATTGCAGCTTTCATCGAGATTGCGTCGAAGGGCTGATCAGCGGGCCCGCGCTTGCCGCGCGCCTGGCACGGCATCCGGCCGATGTGGCCGCCGCCGATCCGGCCTGGCTCCCGGTCATCAGCGATTTCGCCGAACTGCTGGCCGCGATGCTTCTCGCCTACGCGCCGCAACGGATCGTCATCGGTGGCGGCGTCGCTCTGAAACAACCGCATCTTATTCCGGCCGCCCTTGCTGCCGTACCGCGTGTGCTCCGAGCCTATCTCGGCGACATCGACGTCGCTACCCTGCAGCGCGTCGTTGTCCCGGCGGCGCTGGGCAATGATGCCGGGCCAACCGGCGCGCTGCTGATTGCCCGTGGCGCGGCCGACGCGGGGTGCCGAGTGAACGCGCGGTAGAGCTGAGCATACCGAATGCCATGGCGATCGCGACAGTGGCGCGCACGGTAGTATCATAGCCCAAGCCAGAAGCGGCGCCGGCCGAAGGCTGAGTCAGCTCACGATCTCACCGAATCTGACCGGGACGCCAGGTCGCGCGGATACCAGTAGGGCAGCTACTAGCGCAAAAAAGCTGGAGCGGACATTGATATCACCGGAAGCTAAGTCGACCACGCCCGCAATCGCCTCAATTTGTCCGCCACGGCGGTTCCAGCTTATTGCGCCCGCGGCCAGCGTCCAGAGCGCAGCCAAGGCAAATCCGGCGCGCATCGCGTCCGCGATTGGAAACAGGCTCACCAAGAAAGCTGCGATTAAACCGCCCTGTCCGCTGAGCCGGGCAGTGCCTTGGACGAGCCCGAAGCTCCGCGCGCGTATGCACCAGCATTGTAACGAGAAATTCCCGGTAATCAGCCGCGTCGAGGATAGAGCGGTTAAAGCTCGGTGGGCCAGAAGCAGACTGACCGACAAGATTCCGAACTCGGCCATAGACCGTGGCCTGAACAAACGACAGCTTTCAGGCTCGAGCGGGCTCATCCGGAAAGACCGTCATTGGGAAGGGTTTCGGGCGCTTCAGCGTACGAAAGCCTCTGATGCAGGAACCCGCGTGGGCTCTGTGACCGGGTTATGGGGATTTGTGCTTTGGCCTG